>Ga0123357_10000998_pt1 | contig 28947 bp, 18 predicted proteins | sample TergutEmb28metaG_FD_89873 | JGI IMG/M metagenome (GOLD analysis project Ga0123357, IMG submission 89873) | Embiratermes neotenicus P4 segment gut microbial communities from Petit-Saut dam, French Guiana - Emb289 P4 | ecosystem: Host-associated > Arthropoda: Insects > Digestive system > Gut ...
CAACACACATCGAACCAGAGCAATACAACCCATGAAATAACTCAACAAATAAATCGCAATCTCCTGAGAATAGATGTATTAACATCCGAAACATGTTGAGCATTAAATAATGAAATAATAAAGCAAGCGACATCAAGTTGGTCTCTCTTTATTCAACTGTAAATGGGAGTAGCTTATAATACAAACGTGTATCCAAACGAGAGAGATATGTGAATGTGGACTACAGCCGTCTGTCGAAAGATATCGACCAACAGAGGGCTCATGGGAACATGCTAATAATGAGCATCTGGGGTACAGGAAAACCAGAGACTGTCTTGATCAGCTGAGCAAAATGTCAGCTGCCCCAGGCTTTCTGCTGAGGTGAGTTGGTTAGGTTTTTTAAATGCAGTCAACTGAACAGGACTACTCTCGTATGTTGTAAGATGGTTAGCGAATAGACTTCTAAGTGTGGTACGCTTTTCTTATTGGTCCAAATTCTCACACAATTGACAACCAATAAATCGAGCTGAGGGTAGCATGAACTTTCATATTCAGAGTAACCTTGCGTTTTGAAGTTAAAGTGCTGCCGTGGTTTCAAAGAATGTTCAAGTAGGCAGTGAACTGGGAGTTTTAGCAGGGGACTTCAAGTACTTTTAAAGCATGATGGAAGAATAAGTTCCTCATCCATTCAGCCAGCCAAGTAAATAATACAGTGCTTTCAGAAGACTTGTGAGGGTTTTTTGTGTGTTATTTAACGACACTGTCAACTATTGAGGTTATATAATGTCGGTGAAATACGAATGAATGTGTACTGGGTCAAGGGTGGAATAACACTGACAGAGGAAAAAAGAATTATTCGATGAAATACCAATCCCAGTGCCAATTTATCCACCACAAATTCCACAAGGACTTACCTGGCATTGAACCCAGGCCTCCGCAGTGAGAAGCCGGCCGTCGCCTTGAGAAAGTTTTGAACGGCAATGGTAATTTCTATTGCTTCCCTAAAACAATGTATTTGGGTCTAATAAAATTCTCGCCCAGAAGCTTCTTATACTAAATGAACAAGAAATAATATCAAGTTTTTATAAGCAGAAGGACTTCTTATGAACACGACTATGTACCGTTCTTATGGCGCGTCTTAATTAACTTCTTCTATTGTTGCACTTTCTGTAATTCTGTAATTCTGTTAAAGCCTTATTTATGTGTAGTCCAAATTTTTTGGATTATAGGTCTGTGTTCTAATTTGCAAGCAACTCAGACGGATCCATCAGTTAAAAGTAATCGTCATATTATTAAGTTGGTGTGGGATAATACTTTCATAAATTGCTGCTTTCATATAGGCAGTGTCGCAGTAGGCTTTAATCAACAAAAATTTAAAGTGCTGATAGAAATCCAAGTTCTGGAATTCCACAGTTTGTGACTAGCAAGCCGATTAGGGCTGACTTGAGAGCATAGTTTATACATAAGAAAATTGTTGATGGTTAAAGACATTTTACCTGATTAAATATTAATTAAATTATTTTTATTCGCTGTGTTATACTTCATTTGATCACGTTCAGTCAACACGGACAATTACTATGCCTCGCTTTGTGTGACAGTTTTTCAAGTGCTACATATTTCTCTCGAAGACCTGGTGCTCACATTTATTTCGGAAGAGCCATATCCTTCTGCTGCTGGACAAGCTATTGCATGCCTCTGTTTTGGGCTGAGAGAAGTACGTTCAAATGTGGATTTAGTCCCGTATTTGATTTCCAAATACTAACAATTTCATAACAGGATGTTGTATTACATATGATGTGGAGATATGTACATATTGCAGCCTTAATTATGTACTACAGCTTAGAGTTCATAGATACGCGCAGTAACTAAATTAATGATTTTTAAAATATTTTCTTTCGTAATTTAATATGACATGGGGTTTGTGTGTGTGTGTGTGTGTGTGTGTGTGTGTGTGTGTGTAGGGAGGGGAGTTTACAGCCGCGTCAGCATCGAATACTACTACGCATGTGCCTCTCCACAGATCATTAAGAGATCAGGACCTCAGAATCCATGACTCAGTCATTTATCCAAACTAGTCTTTATTTAATAATTGTATAAGAATAACACGGTCGAAAGTTCGTGGTGAACAGCATGCACAATTTAGCCCTAGTTTAAAACTGCTGGGTCTAGGAACAGCAAAATAAAAAAAGGCAGTATACTTAATCACAACATGATCTTATATAGAAACCCTTTTTGACGTCGAACGTTCACGCTGTCAGAAGATGTGTGTGACAGTATGTTCTTTCAATGCGATTTACCTGACAATAAACAAAATAAACGTTACATTTAAATGGAAAACCGATCATCTGCAGCTACTCATAACGAATACAGTGACATTAAGTTAGAAACGGTAACGATATATGATTGTGGGCATTTTTTGTAACAACACACAATGTTTATCTTATGCTTATTGGACCGTGCATCATTTTGATAGTTGAATAAAGAGAGACCAACTTGATGTCACTTGCTTTATTATTTCATTATTTAATGCTCAAAATGTTTCGGATGTTAATACATCCATCCTCAGACGCGTGCGACTTATTTGTTGAGTTATTTCATGAGTTATATTGCTCTGGTTCGATATGTGTTGGTGTTAAGTTGTGGTTTGGCTGTGGTGTTATGGTATCCGTATGCAGGCTGAGGTACTAGTGCCTGTGTGTTGGTGTTACGTTTTGGTTTTGCAGTGGTAGTGTGGTATCTGTATGCAGGCTGCAGCAGCTGCTGCAGCCTGAATACCGATACCACACCACCGCAGCCAAACCACAACGTAACACCAACACACATCGAACCAGAGCAATATAACTCATGAAATAACTCAACACATAAGTCGCAAGCTCATGAGGATGGATGTATTAACATCCGAAACATGTTGAGCATTAAATAATGAAATAATAAAGCAAGTGACATCAAGTTGGTCTCTCTTTATTCAACACAGTGTTTACACCGCTGCAAATGTGTCCTTTTTAGTCGCTAGAGGCGCAGCAGTCAATTAGTCATCATTACATATAAAGTCATAGAGGAGTTCTCGAGGACCTAACGTTTGCGTAGGTTGTCAGGCTTTTCCAAGCTATTTATTGAGGCAGACGACCTATTGCCGTGCTGAAATGGAACCCACCACTGGCAGATAATCAACCGTACGACTCCAGCTATAACCATCTTTTAATTTCAATGGCAATATCAATATTATCTTATAATTTATGCCTAAGTCTTCCAAATGTTTCTTACCTCCATAATTTCTAGCTGATGTTTTGAATGCATTTCTCGTCCCTCCCACGCCTTCCAGATAAATTGTTGCACCATATACACCTCGGCATGATACGTTAAAACGTAATGTCGTTAAAACTGGTAAAATCTTCGTCACTAATTGAAGCTTAACAGCCTACCAACCATTCAGCATATAACTTTCGAGCTCCACATAGACACTAACAGCCAAATATTCTGCCTCGCCTCCGACCATGCTCAAAATAATTCGCCACAGACATGCAACATTCCACTGACTTCTCCTCCGTAGTCGGACCTCTCTCAAATATAAGAATGAAACAAGGATTTTCAAGTAATAATGGTCATTGCATCCGCGAAATTTTTGTTGTGGCAGTATTTAAGAGACTTCACAATAAAATCGTAATTCGGAATTTCTGTTCAGATTTTATTTTAAGGATGTTTTTCCTACAGAGCATAAAGGTCATTTAACGACGTAACAAACCACCACCTACACCAGATACACTACTAATATATACAGGTGGAATTTTAAGTTCTGCATATATTGTTGTGATAATATCAATGTAACTGTCTATCATAATATGCAGATTCTTTTGTTAAAGTTTCCCTTAACTCTGACTTTTCTGATATAATGGTTATCGGCAGGCCTGCTTCACACATATCATCAACAGTCGTCTGTACGTACATCGCGTTTCATTTACGTGACGACATATTTGACAGTGACTTCTTAAAAACAAACAGTGTGTTAAATGTCTTTTAGAAATAAAATAATTCACGACACATTTTTATTCTCATGATTTCATGCATCTTAAATTTCTCTGATATTACCTTACTAGTCATTTTTAGGCTCTATCACCCACTCTTCTATCATTGGCAAACTCTTCTTCGAAAGGTTAGCTTCAAGGAACAGCCATGTCCCAATGCTTCCTCCTAACGTATCTGAAGCCCAATAATCGATGCTGAATAAGGCACGAATAAGAACTGCAGTAACATTAATAAGTGTCACTGAAAGCGTGTGAGCCCTGTGCTATACTTGAAAATATCTTTTATTTAACAGCTTATGGCCAAGGTGTACAACTGGACCATTTCTTTACGTCAACATAGGCGTAATCTGAAATCCAAATGTCCTCTTCCCCGATAACTAATTCCATGGAGCACCGTCCTTCTTGAGAACCTAACTGGTTCTCAGCTAAGAAATTCCCTACATTTTATGGAACCCGAAGGTTCATTACCACATTCGCACGGGCATACCATCTGAAATACAAGACACAGCACATAATTTCATAACTTTTGTCGGCAAACAAAAATCTCTGTATCATGGATTTCGATAACAAAATTTATTACAAAATAATAATAATAATAATAATAATAATAATAATAATAATAATAATAATAATTCAATACTGCATGTCCTGATTCAACAGCCTGATGTCCAATTACAAAACCGGTACAAGCACAAAAGTAAGACCCAAACCCGTAAAAAAAATATATTTTCCTCTTCAACTGTTTCGGACTCACAAAAGGAATTTGACGATTTCGAGGAGAATATAAAAATTGCCAAAAAATAGATGACATTGCGCTTGCTTATTATCTTTCTGCGCCTTCCTTTCTTTACTGTTCTATTTTTTATTTGATTTTTCTTCTGTTTTCTTACTTTCGATTCTCCCTTTACTATTTTTCTTCTTCCCCGTGCTTAGGTACAATCTTATGACAGAAGTGACAAATAAGAGCTGCTGACGTACGGAGAAGAGGCAGATGCGATTAGACGAGAAACTGTAGCGTTCAGGCTGGGAAGGTATATATTCTGTAATTGTCTTGTCTGTCCCTCCGATTGTTAGTTATGTCAAACTACTACATGTGTTTCGATTACTTCTGGTAGTGGGATACTGGAAGGGTTAACTGCATGCCGATGGTGTTACTGACAACAGGGTGGAATTCCGATCGTACCGTATTGTAATAACATCACAGACCTCACGAATGTGCATATCTTTATCAGTGCACCAGATAATTATTTAAGAAGTCAATTAATTGTTGATATACGTGTAATTGACTGACTGCAGACCAAACAAACATTCGGGAACACATTGTGCACTATATGCTTTCGTACCTAGATACTATGCAATAAATGTTATTTTGTAATCTGCATAAAAAATAACAAAAAACAATTTTCAGTATCTGTAACGAACATGTCATTTTGTATAGACTTTACTGCATCCGTTCCGGAATTTCAGTTATTTTAACCCATTCGTCCCTTTTCCTGGTTCATTAATGGTAACGCCTGCAAGTGGCACGAAGCATGATACGTGTGTTTAATCAAAAGTGGTTTCATTGCTGCATGCCACGACGAGAAACGTAGACGTAATCCGTAGTTTAAATATTAAAGTTAACATGTTACACAATTGGAATACCACTTTATCATTTCCTGGCTCACGTCTGTTATTGAATTCAAATGGAGGTATTCAAGTCAAAATCACATCCAAACCACAATACTGCTTGCGAGATTTCAGGTTCTGACAGCGGAGCTGATGAAGATTCAGGTATTCTCAAATGTTACGTCGTGTCGACTGGTAAAAAGCTACAGACGTTTCGGAGGAGCACACTGCCTTGTTATTCACTTGATGTACTCCATGAGAAGCACATTTTCTATAGTTGTCTGCCTCTGAAGCTGACGGCACAACTACCGTTCAAAACATCATTATACAGGTGATCGTACAGCAATTAATTCTCGTTGCGCTTTCAACATAATTAGAATTGCAATACATTCAGTCTAAAGAAGAAAACTTATGGTACAAAATTAGCTACAAGTTTATAGCCGAAAAATGTCGCTGATTTTATATTATAAATAAATTTTTGTGTTGAGACTTAATGCATCGCATATCTGATTAGAATATCATTAGCTTTACCAGTCGAAACGTTGCTTCATCTAAGTAAATTTTTCCCGTTACAGGCCCAGTGTGGCCCAGAGGGTGGGTAGAGGTATAGCTCTACTCTTCCATGACCGCGGCACTAGAAGGGGGTGAGTGGGCAACAGCACGCCCCGGCCGCACTTTACCCCCGGGAAAGACCTGGTACCAATTTTACAGGAAGCTGGGTGGGCCCCAGGGCCTGTCTGGATGGGCGGAAAACATCGTCCCCACCGGGATTCGATCCCGGACCATCCAGCCCGTAGTCAGTCGCTATACCGAGTGAGCTAACCGGCCCTCTGCTTCATCTAAGTAGATCTGAATATTCACAATAGACTTACTTTTTCCTGTTCGGCTTTAAGGATTAGACTTCATGAATTTTTGCTGCTCAGAAGCAATGTTCAAGTAATTAACATTTTAAATATTTGTTAAAGCTCCTTGTAACGAAATGATCGGATCATTTTTAGGAGCCTCGTCTACACAAAACAAAACGAAGGATGGGACAAACAACCTCTAACTCGACGGGAATGAGAAACACGACGAAATGCTTTAGCCGCACAGTGTTATATCCGCCTTGCGCAATTCACAAGTACGAAAAACACAGCACATTGACAACAACTTGTTCTGATAAAGTTGTTTAATTTACTGTTAATATAGAGATGTTGTCTGAGTCTCAAAATGTGTGGTGTCGAATGTTAGATTAATTGGTGAATAATGAATTGTAAAGGATGTGGGAGAACAGTAGTCGTGGTTTCATTTGTTGCGCAATCGCTGCATTCGCCAGGCGACACTGAAGAAATTTACAAAATCGCGGTGCACCCAGTCTGCCGGCAGATACGTGACCCATACGAATACGCGGCCGTAATGGTACTCTCCCCGGCCAAATGGGACCACTTGAGCAAACTTTCTCTGTTGGACTCACAACTGACCAACTATAAATGTGCAGTGACCTCCTAAGGCTCAAATGAAGGTGGCTCAAAATGGGGATAAGGGCAACAGTACAGCGATAGTTCGTCGGAGCATTCATTCTTCTATTTTCTGGATTTAAGAAGAACGTAAAGGAATTCAGTGGTGTCACCTGTGCTCGGATTTGATCCACGTAATGTATGAATAAACGACAGTCTCTCTGGGCGTGCTGAGTGGGTATTCACTTCCTCAAAGCAGCATAATTTCGAGGGCCAGATCTCAACCAAATACATTGAAATATTCCCTTTATTTAAATTAAAAATCCAGGTTATAGCCAGCGACAGCAGATCGATAACAACTGCCGATTCTTCTTTCGGGTGTTCAGTAGTTAATTTTTACCTGTACAATTCCCTTACGAAAGATAAATCTGTAAGATTATCTGCATATCAGTTTTTAGGCTCATTCGCAAAGTTGCGAAAAGCGTCTATTAGCTTCATCACGCCTGTCTGTCTATCTCTTTGCCTGTCTGTCTGACTGTCTGCCGGTCTGTCCGCCCGTCCGCATGGAACCACTCGGCTCTCGCTGGGAAGATTTTCATGAAATTTGACATTTGAGGATTTTTTCGAAACTCTATCCACAAAATTTAAGTTTCATTAAAATCGAATAAAAATAACGGCCACTTTAAATGAGCCTGATATACATTTTGATCACATTTCGCTCAGTTCTTCTTAGGATGAGAAATGTTTCAGACAAAAGCTGTACAGAAAATAAAAAATAATGTTTTATGTTCAATAACATTTTTTTTTCGAAAATCGTGACGTTTATGAGATAAAGTGGAAAAATACTGTAGAGCCGGGCAGGCCACAGATGAAAATATGACTCATACGCATTGCATGCTGGATACCTAAGGCTACAAACAATCACTAAGAATATGTAATAGTCATTGCTTTTCTAGCGCAACGATGGTCGCACGAACGCGCTGGATATTACGTTATACTTGCATCGTCAATCCTGTTCAATTTCTCTGTGCCCTTCCACGGGTCTATGTTCTGGTTTTTATTTTCACTACTTTTAAGTATTTTACTGGATGTTGTCATTTCCTGAAGACAATCTTTCAATTCACTAGTCTTACTAGTGAATTTTCGTTACGGTAGAACACCATCAAAGCGCGATTTATACACACCTATAAGTCTTTTCGGGACGTGACTGTGCCTCTGCATTCAGGTGACTGGATGAAATTATAAAGACATGCTTTCACAACGGCGAGGGTTAGGATGGAATTCAGGGCGTTCTAAACAAGTCGTTAACCAAATAAGATCGAACTTCTATAAAACAGATTCCAGCCACGGTCAAAGACCTTAAAAAGTATAAAATATCTCTGCGGTGAAATTAGAACAACCAAATGACAGAAGACGAACAAAAAAAGAAAAAAACAAGAACATGAAAGAAAGAAAGAAAGAAAGAGAGAAAGAAAGGAAGGAAGAAAGAAAGGCGCTGACAAACGCGTAAGATTGGCCAAAAAAAAAAAAAGCTGTTAGAAGTTTGTCAACGCGTATTGAATTGTTAATGGGCAGAAAAAAGGTCACACTTGGCACATGAACCCTTAGTACCCCTCGCATGTTAAGACCGAACGTCGCAGTCCAGTGGGCAGCGGCTGTGATGTTGGAAAGGTGCCGTAATGAAATATCGGCTCATGTAATGACTTTAACTGCAAGGTGTTTCGTGGTTTTATCCATCCCCTAAGCCATATGCCTTAATAGTATCTCAAAATAAGCCATGACCTTTCCCTCCACGTGATTTGTAATTTGTAACGTATGGGTCCTCCGAACATTCAGCGCTGCACAGCCTCACTTACTGACGTCCGTATTACAAAAATACATATATAAATAATCAAATAAACAGGACAGTTTATTCACGCAAGGTATCAGCTGGACACCTGCTGGAATGGACAGAAGGAAAGAATGAAGCCAAAAGTACTCACGGACTTCTGTGATTAAATCATATTTTTGTTTGCAGTTTGCAGAAAAATTAATGTTAAGCCAATGACGCGACGTATATCATTACAATTCTTGGGGGTTCTTTAACCATCAAACGGAAATAAAAACCCAGTGTCTTTGATTCAGCTAGACGGTCTTGAACAAAAGCTGGTTCTATCAAAACTCTGCTTCAACACGCAGTTAAGTGAACCTGTCGAAGGGTCAAACACAAGAGTGCGGTAGCAGTGGGTGTACACTCACTCGTTTTGTCAGCTTCCTCGAGCAGTACTCAGTCACGGCGTTTTCTATTGCCACAAAAGGATACAATCCTAACTACTTCAGATAAAACAAATACTAAGATCGATGCTTCCCATGCAGTTTATTTCAGAACAAAAATCCAAGTAATAATTTTTAGCGTATGGGTTTGACTGTCACAAATAATTGAGTGATTACACTCTGACTTTGAATTTGACATTCAGAGGAACGTGCATCGTGATATATTCTTATAATAAAACTAACGAGATATGCTAATTTCTCAGATTTATTTTTGGAATAGAACTCTACATGTTTCGGACAGTTTCACTGTCCACCACCAGGAGTCTAGCACTTACACACAGCAATAGGTATATGTCATATGCTGACTGCTTGCTAACAAGCAGTCAGCATAACCTGTATGACGTGTACCTATTGTTGTGTGCACAGTGCTAGACTCCTGGTGATGGACAGAGAAACTGCCCGAAACATGTAGAGTTGTATTCCAAAAATAAATTTGAGAAATTATTGCATCTCGTTGGTTTTATTTTAAGAATACTCTATGACTGAACACTAAAAGCGGATGGCAGATTCGCACACTTTACCCTGTATCGGTGTTGTGCTTGTGCGAACAAGTACAAATGTTACCGTTACTCCGATGCCACCCGCTGTCAGGACTCAGTCTGCTGGTGCCTGATACTGTGCGTGTAGGGTAAAATATAATTCACAACCCAATATAGAAACTAGGAATTCATTTGAATATATTAACACAAGCATACGTCTCAGTTTTTTGTTATTACAGAGAACATCAAATATACTGCTGAGTAAACAAGCTGTCGACGGAAATCTGCTTTTATATATATATTCGAATACTCTATTAGAATACGGGTGAAATGAGAAATACCTTTCAGTCCATTCTGTTACATCCATCTGTAGTTCCACATCCAATTCGATGTATGTATTTTCTGAGGTACTGAATCTTTAGCATGAACCCACATAAATTGTAACTGGCCAACACTCATTCAACAATCATATTCACTGCTCGTTTTAACAAACTTGCTGACGTTCTAGACGTAATTCCTGAGAACCTGACAGTCATTCGTCTAGTAACAAGTTTTACAGTACCGGAAGATTAACTGTCATGTTTAACATAAATTTGTGCTGTTCATTTCACTGAGCCAGAAGAATCCACTCCACACTCATATAGCCTGTTTCTTTAAAATGTATCTTCACAGCATCCACACTTGCTGGGAGTCTTATTTAGTCACACGGTGGACAGTGGGTGGATAAAGCGGTAGGGAAGTGAAGCTTACCACACTCGCCCATCAGTACCGAGGTCAGAAAAGCAAAAAGTATACCTCGACTCCACCACTTATCTTCAAGGCAAGTTATTAATCGTCTCAAAGAAGATTTTACCTTTGTATTTGATTACCATCCTTCGACTATGTGCAGTTCCAAAAAGACGGGGTTTCCTCCCTTCTAGGTTTTCCGACTGAATTCCTTATCTTCCCCATCCTTGTTATTTAGAGTATTCATTTCGTCTGAATTGTTAAAGTAAGTAACCCTTAATAATAATAATAATAATAATAATAATAATAATAATAAGAAGAAGAAGAAGAAGAAGAAGATGAAGAAGAAGGAAAACTATCCCCCAAAACAAACCAGACATTATAATCCGTGATAATGAAAAGGGAACATGTGTGTTAACAGACGTTGCAATCTCAGGAGGCAAAAATGCGATTAAAAAGGAAGCCGAGAAGATTCTAAAATATAAAGACCTTACAATAGAAATACAGCGCATGTGGAATGTAAAAACAAATGTGATAGCAGTGCTAATAGGGGCAACAGAGACTATTTCAAAGTCATTCAGAAAATACGTGAGCAACAAATCAGGAAAACATGAAGTTAAGGAACTCCAGAAAACAGGCATATTGGGCACGGCACACATACTTCGGAAAGTACTAATGAAAAATTACAATAGATTCAACACTGAAACTAACGATAAAAGCACCATGAATAGTAACAACAGAATAGCTGCAACATTTTATTCCCTCAGGACATAATTTGTCTCAGGAATATAAGTATAAATACCATGCAGAAAGGTGATTATAATGATGATGATGATGATGATGATAATAATAATAATAATAATGATAATAATATTGCTGCCATGTTAGTCTTACAGATATGAAAACTCTACGTCAAAACTTGAGATGCAACCGTATGCACAGTTAAGTTCACTACTGGCTTATGCTTGGGAACCCAATGGTACGTATTCTGTCGAGGCATGTACGTCATTTCTATTTGATGTGGTTTAAAATGGAAAACGACAGAGAAGGGGAAAGCAATCTACACTTGTACGTGTATTTCAAACACTCAAATCACATACCTAGTTCACACAAGCCACGTAGCTTCAGAGTATAGGATCAGGCCTACCAAGTCTCCGGATGCACATTACTTTGTAACGGGGAGTTGTAGGAAGTGTTGAAGGGAACGCTGTAGTTATATGCAAGTAGACGTTCCTGCTGACAAGCGATATAAGAGATTCTGATTCCCGCTCACGTCCCGCTGCGTTTCCACCATTGGCGGCTTCACTGTCGTTTTCGGCGTCGTTGTTCTAATGGGAGCTTTTGTCGGCATAGCCGCGCGTGCCGGCGCCTTCGTCTGAATAGTTCCCGACAAACCGCAACCCACCCTCTGTTGAGTGCAGTTTGTCGCAGAATGAGAGGAGAAAATTTGGACTGGACCACAAATAACGAGCTCGTCTTAGATTTTGTTGAAGTCGGTATAAATATGACCCGCCAAGTGAGCAAAGATAATACAGTCGTGCTCTTTATTCGAAATCTATTATGCTGTCCAGAGTAGATGGAAAAGTTGATCTCGAAGAAATCTCCAGAGAACCTATAAAGGCATATTCACGCGCGGGTACAAATTACTTTCTATCCATGATTTTCTCATGACAGGTGCTTAAGAACCTCCGGTACCTAATCGGGAATATCCAAGTACATACATACGGAAGAAACTATTCCGTCTTTATGTACATACTTATTTAATTTTGCTTTCAACAGCTTGCATATCACAGCGTAGAATGGCAGAATGATTACTGAAAAGAATGTGGAAGTGGTCGTAACCAAACTTGAAGTAAAACTTCTACGTATACCTGGACGGAATGAGAAGAATCAAGAAACGCCTTTCATAGCATGCTGTCTTCAGGCCCAAACTTGAAGCCGGGGCTTTCCGAATACCTAACACCATACTTTGTGTTATAATTTATTTTCAGGTAGGACTCTCTAAATAATCATAACGTATTTTTACTGTGCAAATTTTCACCATAATATATGTTAATCTGCGTAATATATACAAATATTTTTCTTCTTGTGATCCCATTTATTTTTATCTGAATTCCCAAAAAAGCAGATATGACCATGACATTCATTACAGCAATATCATAAGGCTCTTTGTCAACACTTTAAGCATATTTCGTACATAAGATGTTTCGAAAATTAATCGTACCTTGTAATTTGTTCCTTTTTGGGTAATTCCCCGGCGTCTGAGTTCTAATTGCCGACGTTTCGGAACTCACTGTCGGTTCCATCTTCATAGGCAGGTGATTTAAGTAATGAATATTTCATTCACCTGCCTATGAAGATGGAACAGACAGTGAGTTCCGAAACGCCGGCAATTAGAACTCAGACGACGCGGATTTACCCAAAAATGAACAAATTACTTTTAGAACACGGCGAAAGCTTAAAAACAAGAATAATCGTAACCTCATTTTTCAGATAAACATCAATATTCCCGAAGTGTAACTGCTTTAATTTCAGACAAAATACAAGTACATTTAGTACTACACAGGCAGCAACGTAAACTGAATGAGACTTAGTGGAGGTCGGTGGTATTTACATGCATTCAGATGTACCAATGGTGTTACGGTGATTGTAGGTCCTTAGTTTAACACAGTCACTACAGTAACAAGCAAATCATGAGACACATTGACGTACATTATGCAAGTTAATATTAAATAGAATTTGTCTGAACTTACAAAGATAAAATTCCTAATTCGCAATAAACTCTGGAGACGGAACGGATCAAAGGGTCCAATCCTTGATGTTTATGATGATGATGAAATTTAGGAACCAATATAGGATGAAGAAACCTTCTTAAAATTTATAAAATATAGCAAACCAACATATGTACTTTGGTAAAATTTATTTTACGACATATTGATAGTCGCAGACATGTTTCGGTAACACTCGAGACCATCATCACGGCGTCTCAAAGTACACTGATAAAATGTAGAATAAACCTTAATCTGCATTGGTGAAAACCAATTGACGTTATGGTTAAAATCATAGTTACTCCCTGTTGTAATACAATGTTGGTTTTTATATTGCTGTAAGATATAAAATTCAAATTGTTCTTAAAGTAGATGAAAAGGGTGTGAGTGTGTTGTTGTTGAATTCAGTCTGTATGCATCCTGTTGAATGGATACGTGTGTCGTAGAAGGGTTGGCTTCGGACTGAGACACCCTGAAGATGGTCGCGACTACGACCGAAACATGTTGGTTATTATCAATATGTTATAAAATACATTTTACCAAAGTGCATTCGTCGGTTTACTTTACGTTACAATTTAATGCACGGGTATGGAATATATTAAATTTAAAAACATCCTCCAGTGGTTCGCGTCAGAATTCCGTTCTTGTGGGATATGACGCTGGGGCAGTGGGTAAACCTATCAAGACGTGGCGAGGGAAGGTGGTATTCTTATCTTCAAAAGTAGGTATGTCCCAGAACTCACAGCTTTTAACTCGTCTGTCCTTTTGATTTCGACGTAATTATACCTTCACGGCAATGTTATGATTTTATAAATAATAATTTATAATACCAAAAGCAACTGTGATTGTCACATTGACATAGGAACATTCGTGAATGTAACAGCAGAATAAATTGTGTTCACCATCAGGCCTCAAAATTCAAGCAAGTTTCAAAAACAAAACTTCAGTTGGATTAAAACCTTCTGGTATACGTATGGTTCAGTAATCCTCTGCGTTCCTTGTGCGTTGCATACTAACAATGATACCTTGCAGATCTCAATATACTGTAACATCTACTGATTTGATGGTGCAAGTTCTAGGTTTGTACGTGCGGATATTATTCGAAGTAAAGTATTTCCTGTGCAGACCATAAGGATAGATGGGGAAATGGAAGTATAGCTCCACTAATTCTTAACCTCAGAACTAGATGGAGGAAAAGTGATCGGCTTCACGCCTTGCCCGCTTTACGGTAGGGAAATAAGAGCCGTTCCGAATAAAGAGGAGAGGGGTAGGCTCCAAAGCCTCTCTGGACACTTTGAAGAGGAGACAGAGGCCTTAAATACACAACGCTTCAGATGAGATAACACAGAAGGGATTACCTTCGTGCAGGACAGAAATCAGGAAAGGAGTCTTTTGAAAATGCTACTGTAAATGTAGACATACAAAAGTACGAATTTGTGAACTAGCTCAACGACTAATCAGCTTCTCAAGAACGATTCTTCTGCACGGACTTTTTGTTGCACGTACGGAAGTAACCAAGAATATAAAACCTCATTACATTTCTGTTGGTACAGTCTCATGTAAAATGTGCCAAAAATCATTAGTTTAACACCGATCGTGAACACTTCCATGATTATGGTATAAGAATATATTATACCGGATGTTAACTAATTTTCGGGACTGATATGCTGAGGCTGATCCCGTTTTTAAGGCATTTTGTTCTCCAACTATCAACATTCAAACCGCTCTGTAAGATATATAAAATTTTTGAGTCCATGGCTTTGACCGTTTACACATTTTACTGTTTGAGTGATGAATTTTAATGAAGTTATGTATAAATCCACACTTTTCACCATCTAGTGCCGAGTTTGAGAATGAGTGGAGCCATAAACCTACGCCCCCCTCAGTGACTTCATGCTATGTAAGAAACAAAATTATCTTATCACATTTATCCTTTATATATAAAATCTCGGTTTCTACCTCACCAAAAACACACTATGCTTCCATTAGAAAGAATAACTAGTTAATACTGTTCTAAGGAAATAGTATTTACAATATGAATCGTACGAAACACATACATATACAGAATAACACCTTGATGAGGGTCTTACGTGTTAAACCAATTGGGATACATAACTACCAATAGTCTTTATTCGGTTAATAAAATATACCAGTTAATCCCTGCAGTAAACATTTATAATGTAACAGCCTATCCAAGTGTACACGGCTGATGTAAGGAACGTCTTGAAGTGAAGGGTAAATAACAGGAACAGGAACTAAGAACAAGGAATTAATTACTTGACTTCTCAACGTGTCCCCACTTTAGGGATTACAAAAGGTAGTTAATTTCCAGTCACGTGCAGACTGCTTACAGCAGCTCCTATTCCCCACTTTACAGATGCCATTACAAATTCGGATACTCTTTCCGCAAACTGAATTAAAAGAATTTAATTTCCGCATGGAATTCAGATCATTAGTAAATGGCTTTTTGGTTGCAGATACAGGTAAGGTAGAGGTACCGTGGTTCTGATTTAAGAAGAAGCGAATATAACTGAAAACTGAAGAATAGTGCACGTAACTAAACTTTACGTTGATGATTGCCCTGAGATTTTCGTTTATTTTGTGAATGGAACTAATTGCAAGAAGAATCTGTTTATGTGTTCAGGGATGGCCGTTAAACTTTTGTGGTTTAGAGTTGAAATAATTTTATTTTTAATGTATCACATAAGGGTTATGCAAGACGTTTAAATCTTCGCGAATTATTAATGATATGTGGGAAATTTAAAACCTAGAAACAATGTGCCTTATCTCTTTAACTCACATATATTCTGTTACTTTTCCTGTCATGTGTGTCGTTCGTGGCCATATCTAGGCTTTGTACAAGAATATTCAAATACGTAATCTGGCTCTTTTTTTGATAGAGGTTCTCTAGCGGGAACACCAGTACTTGTAAAGAGTACTGGTACTTGATCATTCTAACCCTCTTGCGTTTTATGTTTTACATATTACCATATTACCCAACAAGATAGTTCTTGTAATGTACTTAATCCCTAACATAAAATCTTTCATGTTTCATTTACTGTACTGAAAGCAGGGCATATTCCAAAAGTAAGGTTGTGAACAGGCTAGTATTATAATACTATACAGAATAACATTCACCCACATTATCCCTATATTCGATCAAAGATGTTACTGCAAACCCCTCTTATTCACAACATATTCTTTAACGAGATATCCCTTTCGCATTCGTCAGATAATGTAAAAAATGGAAGTAACTTGAATTAAGTAATTTGCAGTTTATAGACTTCACAAAAATCCGGTTCCTACTCACAACATCCACGAACAGTTGATGTACTCTCTTACTGTACAACTTTGTTTCCCTAATGTCTGACAAATGCAGTTTTTTCTGATGGGTATTTAAACTACAACATCTACAACCACTCTAACAACCCTCCATAATTTTTTCCACGTATGAAATTATGTTGGCAGAAGAATGTAGCATAAACTGTATTAACTCGAAAAATTAATACTTTATTTCTTGGTTCAATCCTCCATTTTTGAAACATATTAAATAGTTTCTCTTGGTACTCTGAAAAGTTTTCCATATTTAAAGTACAAACGCCTGTAGATCTCAGAACGTATGTTTATTTTGAGTTTTATGAGATGAGGCTGTCAGTAGCTGAGTTTACGTCCCATAAAATATTAATATTAATGAATAATACATTATAAATAAAGAAACCTTAAACACAATTTGACCTACTATCAAGATTCTAGCTGGAGTGACTCAGAAAATTCACAAGAGTCCCCATGCCGTGTAAGCGACTTCTGCGCCGATATTTCAACTCCGCATTTCCCAAATTTGAAGTAACAGATTTTACGTTGAAGACAATAAAATAACTGTAATAACGGAGTGAAAAATGTCTGACTTCAAGAAATCAATTTCCGGCAACATCTGTTACACATTCCAGTATCAAAACTTATGGAATTGACTGGAGACAAAAGAAAAGTGTTATACAAGGTGGGCCACGAAAAAGTAGCCCGGGTCCGTAGCATAGCGTAAATACAGAAATTAATACAGTAGCCAAATGCTGAAAGGATATACTATCATAGAAGATGTTGCAAGTGGTTGCCTACTGCATCAATACACAACTGCGCACATCTAATCACGTTGAGGTATACCCGATGTAACATAGTGATTTTGATGGCTGCAACTGCGTGGCTGATGTTGTCTTTCAGTTCCTGTATCGTGTGGGGTTTGATTCGTATACCGTACTTTTCAGGCGTCCCCAGAGAATTTTCGCTGGGGACACTTGAAAAGTACGGTATACGAATCAAATTCACACACGATACGGGAACTGAAGGACAACATCAGCCATGCAGTTGAAGCCATCAAAATCACTATGCTACATCGGGTATACCTCAACATGGTGACAGCACGACTGTTGACTAACTGTTCAAACACTCTGCGCAATATACTTAAAAACGCCAGAGAGAATATCACAAGGACACGTGCAAAACGGAAGGCGGGCTATTTTTTCGTGGCCCACTCTGTACTACAGTTGGATTTTTACACTCCGGAAATAAATACTAGAAACATGTTGAAATATCGAATAAAATTCGAATTCCAAAGAGAAATTTGAGTTATGATACACAAAAAATGGTTCGTACAAGGCCAATAAAGAAAACGGAAGTAAATATTAATAGTTATAAAATTCCCATTTTTATAGTTTATCTAAATGTATCAAATTCGTTTATGCAAATTCTGCGACAGGACCGAAAAGAGACTACTAATGATACGAAAATAAAAATTCCTCTTCATGCGGACGCAATGTCTGTGTGTGCATACCGACAGATGTGTGCACTAAACTAACACCGTCAGTAAACGAGCATACAGTATTTGAAGTAAACGAGGAAAGAAATGTTATGTTATGATGAAAAAACTTTCCATTCTGAGCCCCTCCTCTACTGGCTCCAACACCCTTGTCTATGTGAAAATTTTTAGTCCATTTCGAAACTGTTTGAAACCAAACACGAAACCTCTATCTCTGTAAATGCAGAGCGTCATTTACTCTGCAGATTTTCAATTACAAAGGGACTGTAAATAATATTCCTCAAAACAGGAGAGATATCTCGCTGAGAAGCTCGGATGTTACCCTTTGGTTGTTGTCTGAGCTACACCGTCCGCATATTTCCCTGAACACTTGTTATCCTGACAGAGGTTCCGTAATTTTCCAATCTTTATACATCAGTACACAGACAGTACTTTGAAATGTGTGTAAATCCTGCATCACCACCCCTCATAATCATCCTATATAAGAATCTTCTTTTCTTCGAGGTTATATGAGACATACAATTGAATTAGGGTCTTTAAATAGACTGATGGTCACAGAAGAAGCAAAAGTATCGATTCAGAAATTGTAACAGAACCCACACCTTATTTTGTCGTGTGTTATTTTTATGCACGTTACATACTACCTCATAGTTGACTTTACAGACTGATGATGGCTCGGATGTAGTCGAAACATGTAGCTGTGTTTTCGTAAGTATGTATATAAACGTTTGTTTCGCGCGACTACATTTGATGTTATTCAATGTTTGTCGAAGAGACATCTTTCATAAATGTAAACAGAAGTGCATCCCCATCGTGTTTGATATACTTGAATTAAACTCGTAATACAGTGTTACAACTATTTAAATGACAAATTTGCGTACGGTAATTATCCTATGGCTTCATTTACGACGCTGTCAGTATTTCACACTGTACAGCGTCGTTAATTGTGGTGACAGACGAACTGCAGCCGTATGTTATAAACACTTTTCTTTGTCTGAGATACGAACACTTAAGAGTTAGAATAGACAGCCTGATCACAAAAGTTAAAGCCTTTCATTTAGCGCTCTTGGTATACCAACAAAGACGTAACGCAGCTTCACATTAGAGACCGTAGTATTTCCAGTCCAGGAAACCTCCTGACCTTTGCCAGCCGTGCGTATATATGTGTGAGCGCGCGTGTTCATATCTGCTTAAGTTGAATGGATGTTAAAACACTGCCTGTCTGCGCTAAATGGTAGGACTAGGGAGCAAAGCGAAACGAACGGTACATACAACAACCACAGTATGTTGATGTCTAAGGAGTGACAGAGACAGAGGAACAGCTGGCCTCAGATGGCGACGTAGTGTTAAGGCCGATTCATCATTAGCAGACAAGAAACAAGAGGGGCTGAAATATATGAAGGCATTTACCACCGGATGTCTAGGTCACATACAAACAACTTGGATGCAGGCTACACGTTGAAACGTTCCAAAATAATTGAGCTTTGGTGCAGTAACCAGAAAGAATGGCTTACTGGGGCATTTTCATGTCTTGTTTTGTAATCATGATGTGTTTACCAGGCACAAAAGAAAGCTCTCTTGTAGGCCTGGGAATATGATTTCGTGTGCGGAGTGCAAATAGCGTTCTTTTCAACAGCTGAAATAAAGCGGGCGTAGACGAAACCTGTGGAAATGTAATGAAACCGATGGTATTATAAACTTCCCTCATATTCTGTAATACTGACAATTGAATAGAGTCGACATTACTTGTATCACTTTACATCTATACAGTTAAAAAATTCCTTGTTCGGAGATGTAGGTGTACAGCACACATCGGAATAAAATGAACAGTGCTGCATTGTTTAAAAAAGATGAATCCATTGTTATACGGAAATTAAAATATGCATCTTTTATAACAGTGGATGAGGCAGAAAGAATGCTTATAATTGAGAAATTCCCTACAGCGAAATGTGCCTTTTTCCCGTTCCTTTGTTCATCTCAATCTTATCTCGGACAGTTCTTACGACGTTAAGTAATTCTGTTGGGCTGCTTCGCAAAGACCATGGAATTTACTGTGGGTTACATACAATTTAAGTTTTTTACTTTATTTTATTTCATTCCACTTCCTTTTTTTCCATTTAATTTCACGCTATTTTTTTCAATTCCACTTAATGGCATTCCAGTTCACTTCGTTTCTTTTCATTCCATTCCATTCTACTTTATCTGATTCCACCCCATTTCATTCAATTCCAGCCAATTCCATGCAATAAAATTTCTCTTCATTCCATTCCGCCTCATTTAATTTCACTCCATTTCATTCCAATTCAATCCTCTCCACCCACTTACATCCATTCCATCCAACTTGAACCCATTCCATCCCGCTTAAATCCATTCCATCCCACATGAAACCATTCCATTTCACTTGAATCCATTCCATCCCACTTACATCCACTCAATCCCACTTGAACCCATTCCATTCCATTTGAACCCATTCCATCACACTTCAATCAATTTCTTTCGCTTCAATTCAGTTTTCTTAATTACATTCATTTTCATTACTTTCCAGGTAATTTTACAAAACCTAATCCATTACACGGTAGATAGCCGTCCTTGAAAACTTTACAGTCGCTGAGTCTGTAACGGAACCCGTAAAATCGCAAAATTATGCGAATGGGCACTATTATGAGCCATAAGAATCCTATCCCACCATCACAGTTTACTTCCATGAAAGCTAACTGCATATTATCCTGCCCTCTACCCTGTGTCCCCAAATTTGGACCTCCACTCAGCGTTTCTGACTGAAAATTGTATGTATTTTTCACCTTCATCAAATAAAAGGGGCATTAATTTTTCACCGAAGTACATTAGTTCGTTTGTGGAGATATTATTGACATGCATTTCACTGCAGAAAATAAATCTTTGTATATCTGTGTAGGTTCAAGTACATGGTATTACACTGTTGCCTGAAGTTTGAATAAGCATATTTAACCTTATGAGTATTTAGCCATATGTGCTCGCATATGTGTAAAAATATCCATGCAAACTGACTGACCATTTAACTGATACAAAAAATGGAATTCGGTTGACAGATCAAGATTATAATCGCTATTTTTATATTTCATGAATATCCTGTCAAATATAGCGGTGTTTTTAATGTGTACAAACGTCCACATCAAAGAGATGTTATTTTCAAATGTGTCTGTGAAGAAGTGGTTCCTTGTGTAGCTCATCCCACACAATAGGCTACTGTTTCGTGTGGTCTTCTCTGCCATCCCTCATGCTAAACGGAATGACTTGAGATAAGAAAAGATTCGTACCACGAAATGTTAAGCAAAGAGACGCTTTGTTGTAAATTGCTACTTGTATGCCAGAAAGAATATCATACGAAGGCGGATATGTATATTATTTAATTAAGACAACAGCAGTGATATTCATTGAAGTACATATATCTATATCTCTCTCTCTGTCACAGACTTCTTAAGGAGGATAAAGCATGGAAGTTGCTGCAGTTACGTATTGCTCACCCAATGCAATATTGGCACAATTCGAAAATCGTCCATTTGAAGTTAATAGTACGATTGAGCTGAAAAAATATAACAGCTGCATCCGACAGTAATGGCATCCAGCGGGCTATGTATCCACTAACAAGTGTGCCGGTATTGTATATAGTTGTAATACTTTTGACCTCAATCGTAGTATTAACTACAAATGGATTTTTTTTTAGTTGTGCGACTATTGCCTTCATTGAGCTATATGTAGATCGAACGACAAAATCACTAACCCATATTGTATGTTACGCACAATTTCAGAGACAAAACCTAACAGGGATAATAATATTAGTATGGGTCTTGTGTGTGTTATAACTCCGTCACGTGGATTTAAGAACTCCGGACAGAGCGTGAAAGTGACAACTATGAGAAATAGACTACAAGAAAATATCAAATTTATTTTTAACAACTACAAACTTTTCAATCAAAATGAGATGTACTCTACCAGAAAGTCATTCTTGGTAGCATTCATGCCAGTCGCTTACCAAATTTTGTTTGAACATCGTTCTTGAACTTCACGTAATTTCCATTTGTGTTTATTAGGCAAAGGTGATAAACAAGACGAACTCGAGCTTTCATTTCAAGCAAAATATTTTTCGCAGCAGATCTGTTGACAGAGGATAAAGTGTCTGAAAAAATTTTAATTTTGAATCGCAGTTAGTTGTTTTTGTATGCAATATTAATGCGCTTTTATTAATTATTCCTCTTACACGATGCTTTCACAATTGACAAAAATACCTTTCATATTTGAATTCGAGTCTTCCTAACCACTAAAATATTATTCTCTTCTTACATTACCAATAAATTACTTTGTATTTTGTGCTTTATTTGAACTGGTCACGTCAAAATCTTTACAGCAAAATGTCATTTAGTCGACGCAGTACTGTTAGTTGACGAATACCGAATGTGCTCTCCGATCCACATACCGTACATCGTTCGGTAGTTTTAAGAAAAGAGACAAAATACATAATGTCTTTTGAAACGTCCTTTAGCTGCTTTAATTTCCGTATACTTGTACACACAAGCACATCCCTGTGTACTGTTCCTGCACCTTCAACCTTCCCCTACTAACACATTATTAATCTTACGATACTTTAAATCGAAAGTTAAAAAATTTCTAATATCAATATGATCCACGTACAACCGTCAAAAGTCATGCATTTTTCATCCATTTTAACATTATTATGCAATCTCTGCTTTCTTCTTAGTGTGCCTGTTCATCGCCACCAACACTCGAAATGCTTCTATGTTTGTCAATTAAGTTTAATTACGATTATTATTATTATTTCGGAATAATAATCACAATTTTACTATAATCTTATGCCCACTGTTTGTAAGGAGAGGCCTCTCCCCCATTTTACTCTATTTTTGTGAACCTGTATTACTACCTGATGATGGCCGAGGTAGTCAGCCGAAGCATGCAGTAGAAATGAATAAATATCAGTACACAAATCTAAATAGCTGTTTTGTTTGGAGAGATAAATAAACGCTATGTCAGTCATTCGACTCCAGTATTTCATAAATTCCTAAGTTTAACTACCGTAACAATAATGCAACATGTTTAAAGATCCAAGTTCCTGATTAGTCTTGTATAATATTCTAATTTTCACACCTATTATACCCTCCTTAATTCAGAAATCTCCCCCCCTCCCTCATTTCTTTTCTAAATACGTCTAATTCATGCTTTTACTTCGAAGTCAAATATCACTTTTCAGAAGAACTTGAAGGAATTAAGAAAACTGGGTTCCTACTGAAGGATTATACAGAAAACAACACGATAAATAATACGTCATAAGATTAATTATAACAGTTTGCAGTAAATTAATGATTATACCGTTTGTACGAAAATTATGCAGACCCAAACCCATCTCCTTGGCACTTATATCCTAATAAATATACCTTAGATAACAGAAAATATGCAACATAAAATTCGCGTAATAAATCAACCGTTGTCCACAAACTTTTAAATAACCTTAGTAGGCAATTTACTTACAATGTGCAGGATTTCATCACGATAGTCGACATCGCAACTTTACCTACCGTAACCGTGAGAGTCTCCTGCTTTTGTAAAGTCAAACAAACGAACTTCTGGGACCACTTATTTTCATTCACCATATGGAATCTGTGTGTACTTCAATACTGAATACTAAATATTAAATACTGAAAACATGAAATAGTTTTCTTTTTGTCTTTGGGATTTATTCTGCTTCTGTCCACACCAACTCCTTTCATTATTCATCAGCTACGTTATATCGTACATTCGATGTGTTCTCTGCTCCTGTTTCTTTCGAATGTCGCTCCACCTGTACTCTCCATCAGTTAAGACAATGCTGTTGTCCTGTTCGAATGAAGAGTACTTGCTGCGACGACAGAGCAAGGACGCGTAGCCCACCGTTTATAGAGACAGAATTTCATCAGCTATAAACCGCTAGAAACGAGACTGTGTCGTCACTATCGAGAAGGGAGGAAATTAAAACGGCGGTATTCACTGTATATTTCTTGCGTTCTATTTTTGAAAAGCGCGACATTAACGACTTCAGACAATTGTCAAAGAAATCATCTTCATTCGGCACTTCACAATTCTGTACGTAATGGTGACAATCTAAAATGTTCGCACGACCACCATAATAGTTATCGGAGTGACGGAAGTGTGACACGAAACGTCAAAAGTCCCTCAAGTGACAAAATCGTAAAATAGTGGCACATAAATTACACGTCTGTAATCTTCCGACTCAATTAACACACTGTTCAATTTACACAAAACCAGTGGACTAAAAATAAAACGAAATTGTTTCACCCTTCCATTCTTTATCGATCTCTTGTATTCTATAGGAAAAACTTATTCTGCCGACTGTCTACAACTGCTGTCAGCCTCAACCTGCTGCAGCCCTCAGGGCCTGTTAAGTCCTACATAGGGATAGCTTAACTCTACCTAAGTAAAGAGGGGCAGTCAGGATATCAGGAAATTCACAGAAGCGCCATGACTGGCTGGTGCCGACTCTCATGTCTTTCGCCGGGTTAAATCAGTTGCGACTAATTACTCATCTCCATGTAATGCCACGGCTAAGAAGGCGTGGAGTATGGTGCTTAAGCATAGGGCCAAATTTAATTTCAGTCTGATAAGATATGATATTCAACTCTGGTCATGGCCCAGAGTCTTGTCCTAGTAAACACGGCACTGAGTCTTTGGGTTGTATATGACTAGTGATTTCTTGATTAGATGAAAGACTATAAGCTTCTCAAAAGTCCCCTGCTCTACGCAGTGGCTTCAGGAGTGAACTGAGACGGACTTCTTACTACGTTGCCTTCAACGGCCCCACGTTCATCAAGTTCGTGAAATATGATTCATTGTCAGATTACAAACCCTCAAAGACTTAAAATTTCTGTAGGTAACCTTGAGGGAGCAACGTTAAATTAAGTTAGGAATAGCGGGTCTGCCATGAACTACTATTGGAATTTGTTTTCCAGCAATCAAGAGAATCATAAAACAGGCAGTAATCGCACATTTTGCTGACATGCAGGCCCCCATAATTTTTAGAAGAAAATATGCATTTAAGGACGTATGAACAGAAGAAAAAACTAACTTATTTAGAAAATGGGTTCAAGACGCCCAGTCATTGTACCATAAGGGAAGACCGAAGAAGAATTAATGAAATAAGCAGTTAACTGCGAATCTTAAAATAAATTTGCATGTCATACGGTATCGACAGGATGGCCTCACATGGTAACACGACGTATGCAGCTCAAGATGTAGGCAAATATAAAACCTTCCAGCTACACAAATATGCCTTTTAAATACCACCATGGGGGCCACGTATGTGTCACGTGGCTTCAATATCAGCCTACTTACATGACTGAACATTCCTGACGTCGCAGCGTGGCATATCATTATCTGTACCGTTTCACTCAGACAGAGGAAAGGTAACAGGAACTACCCCAATAAACTTGGCTATAAAGTGTATCAGCTTCGTGTTTATAAACCAAATGTAAACGTTTTGAAATGGAATCACGTTGTTTAGTAAGGACAACCTAATCTAAATTTCCAGGCCTAAGTCTAAGTCTAATAGTGGGCACATAATTCCACCAGGAATCTCCATTGACATTCTCCGTAGGCGATGACATTCTTGTTTGGCTTGGCGGTTTGATTCAGTACGTCCTGTGTTTACAGTGTACTTATTCAGTGTCACAGGAGACCGGGCGAGCAAATATTTCCTTTTGGGCAAAATAAAATTTACAATTGCCAATAAGTAGAAATACACCCCAAATGTAAATACGGATACTAGAATAAACATTTCTGCCACGTACTGCCAACTGGAATGGTAAAGGTGCTATGGATGGAAAGTTAAAGACAACAAAGCCTACAGTCCCAATCTCACACCCAGTTGCTTCCATCTGCATCTTCTTCACTAACCCAGCAGAAAGAAATGAGATAATACTTGAGTTCAAGAAATCCTTTTGCACAATAATCCACCACTGAGTTAACGAACACAGTCGAATTCAGGTTGCACTGAAAACTTACAAAGATAACATTAGATTTCGTAAGTCTACGGGTTTAATTTTGAAGGCACTAATCAGCAACAGGCGATTCTGGACATACTACTTTGCGTCTTATTTCGTTACACTCTATAGTCGATATGCCGACACGCAAAACTTTTCTCTTACAAACTTATGGAATATTTAATATTCTTAAGTTTCATCTACAGCAGCGTGTGTCATAGCAAGACAGGCAGTGTACCTATAACATAACACTGAACCGCGTTCGCGAAACCATTGTTGCCGTGGAAAAGTAATAAGTTTTACGTTTTCTGAGTGTGTGTCTGTAGCCTTATTTACTCAGAATACAAAGCACTTGAGTAATATTTTATTGTAATCTGTCACCTGTCTGGTTGTACCATATTTTTGCACAGTATGTCACAAATGACACCGTTTTAGGAAAAGTTATTGAACATAAAATGTGTGGTTTGATTTCCTCTACAAATGTTGTCTGAAACACTTCTCATTTCAAGAATAATTCAGCGAGATATTATTATGAACATAATAGTACCTAGTTATTGATGTAAATTACCCGTTACTCTTGCCAGATTTTAATGAAAATTTATTCTTTTTTTTCGAAAAAGTTTCGAAAAATACTCAAATAAAAAGTTCATTAACTTCCATCCAATGGTAGTCGATTTGTTCCATGCCAACGAACAGACAGACATGACGGAGCTATCAGTCACTTTTCCCAATTTTGTGAACGCGTCTAAAAATGAATACTTACGGAGGCACATAATTTATTCAAAATGCTCACTAGAAAGGGGGGGTTATTTTCCTTTATATTCAGTTTATGGGTAATTCAGAATAATTAATTCATAGAGCGCCTGCTTTTTGGTTAAGTAGGGCAGAATTCAAGAACCAGAGATTACTGATTTCTGTAGTGTCTGAAAAATCTAAAGATGGTGGATAGTTTCAAATCCAGTCTCCATGTCTGGTAAAATCTATATCATCTTGAAATTTAATAAGTATTGACCACATCGAAATAAGTTACATAGATGAATTCTACACGAGTATCTCCCTAATTAACATATTTTGTGTACATTCTTTTTTCCCATGGATCAGTTCCGATGTAACACGTTTTGACCATCAAGTTTAGGGGAAAGTCTATGTTTAATAACGGTGTGAACCCAAATTAATTTGTTCTGTAAAGTTTAGTGCAGACACTAATTCGATATTTAATTAAAATCTCTTTAGTGTAGTGTGACGTGAAAAGCACGGATAAATCGATACTATGACTTCCTCAGATATAAATAAAACTGTAGGCTATCTCTTGAACATCGACTGACAGATTAAATTAATCTTACATCCTATACAACGAGGCTTGTTCGACAGGATACTACGATTGTTTCAACGTTGCGTTGACGGTGGCTTTTGCGGACTGGGAAAAACAAAGAAATATTCATTTCGCATATCCGACCTCCTTGCAAGTGTTCCGATTCAGTATACTTGAGTGTCGTAACCATTACAGCTCAGTTTGCGGTAAATTTAACGCAGAATTAAAATATAGAATTATTGAGACAGAAATAAAAAAATTGGGCAATAGTGAACTTGGCTTACTAGGCGGTTATATGCAGACATTTATTTAGATGAACACTAGAACCCGCGATTACAGTGGCACCCTCCCTTTCCCGAATACAAATCTACCTTATTAGCAGGGAACAACCCTCCAGATTATTTGTACACTACTGACGAATGCAGTTAACAGAGCGGTGTGCAGTATTTACATTACTCAAGTATATATTGTCGAAGATACGTGTATAGACGGTTCTGTCGACCTGTTCCAAGTAGTCATATATCCCCTGTGTGCACCGAGTGTATTATTTCATTAGCTGCTCATGAGGACTGTAATAATAGTTTGCCTAAGGTATAATGATTAATACCAGGGAATTCTAGCGCAATATTTGCAGAGTTATCGGAAGGGTGTTGTTCCCGTGAACATAACTTAAGATCACTCTTGTTTTCGAAACATTTCTAGTGTAGAAATCTACAGAATAAAAATATGCAAAACTAACAAACTTTTCTCTCCTGCATATGAAAGGACTTCCGTTTCCAAAAAGTTCGAATGTGTTAAAATGCATTCTCAACTGGAGAATGTACGATTCCTTGTTTTGAAAGAACAGAACCAAAAATAAAGCCGCGAGACTGAAGGTATGATACGACACAACAGCTTTTCGAATAACCATTGCGACATGTGAATCATCTGACGTTAAATTACTAACATTTTTAATCACGTAACTCCCCAGACAGTATCTCAGTAAGATGCCACAATTTTCAGAGGTTCTCAAAGAAATCAGAAATGTAATTTTCCGGCGAGATCTGTGGGTAATAAAATACATCAGTAAGTCTCGTTATTTTGCACAAGAGACACTAAAATTACGGAACTATATACCATGAAGAAAATCGTTGCTCTCTATAGTACACGTTTTTATGGATGCCATGTTTTATTGTTAACTAACTGGAGGAAAATAGATCGAAAGTGTTTTAAGAAAAGCGTGCTGGAAAGAATACTTCAGCGTTAAGAGACAAGAAATTACAAGACGGTGTAGAAAAATGCATTATGGTGAACTTCATACGTTGTATTCTTAGTATAAGAGATTGGTTGTTTAAAGAATGATAATAATAGGTAAAGTGATCCCGTTACAGGCCCGGTGTGGCCCAGAGGGTGGGTAGAGGTATAGCTCTACTCTTCCATAACCGCGGCACTAGAAGGGGGTGAGTGGTCAGCAGCACGCCTCGGCCGCAC
>Ga0123357_10000999_pt1 | contig 28945 bp, 30 predicted proteins | sample TergutEmb28metaG_FD_89873 | JGI IMG/M metagenome (GOLD analysis project Ga0123357, IMG submission 89873) | Embiratermes neotenicus P4 segment gut microbial communities from Petit-Saut dam, French Guiana - Emb289 P4 | ecosystem: Host-associated > Arthropoda: Insects > Digestive system > Gut ...
CACGACGGTGGTGGGTTTGAGCGTTGGCTTTTTGACGCCGCTGTTCGGCGTCTGCATGGTGTTCACCGGCATCGTCATGTACGACGCGATGGGCCTACGCCGCGAATCCGGCAAGCAGGCCGCCCGCATCAATCAGTTGGTCGACGCCGTCTTCGAGACGCCGAACGGCCTGCAACGCCTCAAGGAAGAACTGGGGCACCGTCCCTTGGAAGTGGTGGTCGGGTTCATCGCCGGCGTTGTTATCGCCGCGGCGTTCTACCTCTGGGTGTTCTAGGGCGCTAGCTAGCCCCCAAGGTGACGTAGATGTCGCCAGTGTCGCTGACGGCGCTCAGGAAGGGGGGAGCCGATGGCTGGTCGCCGGGGGAAGACAGTTGGAACGCGCCGCTGCTGATTTGCGGTGCGCCTGGCCCGGCTACGGTTATCCGTCCGGTATCTGTGTGGAAGTCGTACGAAACTGCGTCCCAAGTGGAATCCAGCGTCAGTCGCACATCGCCGGTTGACGACGTGGCATTGACAAAGCTGGCCGACCCCGAGACCGCGACAGCACCAGTTGACGAACTGGCGTTGACGTCGCCGAAGCGGCCAGATGCGGCGACATCACCGGTGGAGGTTGAGGCCCGCAGGCTGGCGACATCGGCCGTGATAGTCACGCTTCCCGTCGACGAAATCAGATCGGCCTGCGTTGCGGCGTCCGCGCCGAGACGGACATCGCCAGTGGAGGATTGCAACACGATGCGATCGGCCGCCGCGTCGGCACCGACATCGCCTGTACTCGACATCACGTTGATGTTCGTCAGGTTGACATTGGGTGGCACAGTGACGGTGACGGTGCCGCTGCTGAACTGCCATTGCATCACCAGGTTCGGGCCGGTTTCCCTGACCTCCAAGGTCGAGGTGTCGACCGTCCAGGTGATGTCTTGGGTGGTGTTGGGCCACTGGATCGCGATGCCGTAGTGGTCGCCGGTGACAATCCTCACGTCGCACACCGAGACGTTCACGTCGATCGCGGTGAACGGGGCGACTACCTCATCGCTGTCGACGTCGTGTGGGCTGATGGTCCGGGTGCCATGCCGGTCAAACGCCACGGCACTTGGCCAGCCCCGGCTGAACCCCACCAGCATCAGCGCAATGCCCGCCACGCCGCAAACCAGGGCGACTTTCCATATGATGCTCCAAGCCTTCCTCATGATGCTTGCCCTTTCTTGGTGCCGCGACGCACGCGAATTCGGTCGATTATGCTGCCTACCCACCGCGCCAAGCCCCGGACGGCGAGGCGGGCGACCTGGGTCATCCCGAAGGTGCCCAGCAGGCCGATGGTTATCAGAATCAGGCCACCGCCCGCATACCAGGCGAAGGTGGTGAAGTCTTGGGTGATGACGAGTGCGCCCGTCACCACCATCGACAACCCCCCGAGCACCAATGACACCGCCGTCACAAACAGTGCGAACACAATGGCCAACGCGGCGATGATCAGCGCCATGACGCAGACGAACAGGCCGGCAGCCAGCGGTGCCCCGACAGGCGCGGCCAAGATACCCAACACCACCGCCCAAAGCACGCCGATACGCGGTTTGGAGTTCGCCTTGCCGACATAGTCGGCCAGTATTTCGGCGGCGACCTCCTTCGGCGTCCCCAGCGCTGCCATGGCGGCGTCAGGGTCGGCTGCGTCATGAAAGTACTCGTCGTAGTAGGTGACGGCCTGGGCTGCGTCGTCGGCTGGCAGCGATCGGACGGCGTGCCGTAGTTGCTCTAGGTATTGGTCGATGGTCATTTTGACTCCTCGTCGAAGACGTCGTCGATCTTGGTTTTGAAGCTGCCCCATTGGGTTTTCAGCGCTTCGAGCTTGGCTCGCCCCAGGTCCGTCACGGCATAGTAACGGCGGTTTCGGCCATCGCTGGGTACGTCATAGCACCACAGGCTGCCTTCTTTTTCCAGACGCCGCAGCACCGGGTAGATCGTGGACTCGGCGACGTCGAGGCTGTCGCGGACGCGGGCCGTCAGCGCATAGCCGTATGTGTCTCCCTTGGCGACGACGGCCAGCACCGCAGCGTCCAGCAGTGCGCCCGCCACGCCGATGGCCGCCGGTGGTGTGGTCTGCATAAGACCTCCTTGCTATGTCTTGACCAATACTATATAACAAATAGTATTATGCAAGTCAAGGTATCCAAGATGGGAGTTGTATCTCGCCTAGACCGGGCAGATGTCTGCTATCTGGCAAGAAATGGATTGAGCACCGGCACGCTTGCGTCGGCGAAATCGGCTTCGTTGCCGGTGACGACCGTGAGATTGTGGGCTGTGGCAGTGGCGGCGATCAGAGAGTCGAAGTCGACTCGACGGCCAGGCAGGTTACGGAACCTCGCCTAATCGCCTTGAAAGCCAGGCCATAGGTTACGCAGGGGTGGATGGCCCCGATGGGCCTGGTTGACGGCGTGCGGATCGTCGGATGTCGCGTCGATCATGCTGTCACCGAGGCGGCCTGGGCCTTCAGCATGCGCTTCGTGCGGTCGACTGACTCGCGGACGATTTTGGATACCGGGGTTGGCAGGTTGGGACGGGCGGCCAGCCATTTCTCGGCGTCCTCGACGAAGGCCCGATCGGCCGCGGGGGCGGGCCAAAGGTGCGTCAGGACGGTCTCAGCGGCGGCGTCGCCGCGCCCCTTCCACATGCCGGCGGCCGCCCCGATGGCCTCGGCCACGTCGAAGTATTGCGGCGCGTATTGCCTGGTCAAGTCCTCTTGGCCGAAGCTCCAGAAGTTGCTGCAAATCTGCACCAGGGTCTCGTTGGGGACGTCCTCGCTCTGGGTGGCGAGTTGCCAGGCTGTGGCCTTGGCGTCAGCATCGGAGCGGGCGGCCCGGGCGCCGGCGGCGTGCTCCATGCCGGTTTGGGTGTGGTCGAAGGCCAGCGTCCGCTCGATCAAGGAGTCGTCGGCGCGTCCCCAGCGAGCCAGCGCCGTCACGATGAGCCACCGCAGATCGGTGTCGATGGGCAGGCCTTGCGGGATTTTTTCATCGACGAGCCAGTGGTCGATCAGATAGGTGTCGTCCAGGGTGGCGCCGACAATCAAAGCTGTAGCCAGGGCCAGTTGTGGGTCGCTGGCCGGGGCAGCAGCGTCGAGCAGTTTGCCAAGGCCCGCCGTCCAGGCAGCCCGGTTCGCTGCGCGCACCTCCGGCGCGGAATAGTCAATCGCGGCTTGGCGGCCAACCTGCAGCTGGTTGCGCAGGGCGGTCATGTCCGTCTCGTCCGCCAGGCACGCCAGAATGACGTCGACGAACTGGCCGGACGGCAACTCCGCGTCGCGCCACATGTCCTGCAGAATCGAGAAAACCGTCACGCGAGCCAGAGCGTCCTCGATATCTGCGACGTGGGCGACAGCGGTGGCCAGTGACGCCTCGTCAAGGCGCACTTTGGCAAACGTCATGTCGCCGTCGTTGAGCAGCAGCATGGCGGGGCGGGGCTGCCCGACCAGTTGGGGCACTGCGGTGGTGGCGCCAGTGGCGTCCAATTCGAACCCGGACTGGCGAACGAGCTTGCCGTCCTTCAGTTCATAGCCGCCGATTCCCAGGTGATGACGGCGCAGCGTGGGGTAGGCCTCAGGGGCGGTCTGGATGATGCTGGCTGCCGTGATGACGCCGTTGCCATCCGTCGTTACATCCAACCGCAGGGTGTTCATGCCCGCCGTGGTCAGCCAATCTACTGTGAAACTGGACAGATCTTTGCCGGAGGCGTCATGCAGCGCGCCTAGCAGGTCGTCCAGGCTGGCGTTGCCGTACTCATGTGCCAGCAGGTACGCCCGAACGCCGGCCAGGAAATCGTCCTCGCCGACCAGCCCGACCAGTTGCCGCAACACCGATGCGCCTTTGGCGTAGGTGATGCCGTCGAAGTTTTGCCGCACAGCGTCCAAGTCGACCATGTCGGCGGCGACGGGGTGCGTCGTCGGCAGTTGATCCTGGCGGAAAGCCCAGCCCTTGCGTCCGGCCGTAAAACCCGGCCATGGGTCGGTGCCGCCATACTTCTTGACGATCTCGGCTTGGCAATAATGGGACGCCCATTCGGCGAAGCTTTCGTTGAGCCAGATGTCGTCCCACCAGCGCATCGTCACCAGGTCGCCGAACCACATGTGGGCCAGCTCGTGCAGGATGGTGTTGTCGCGCGCGTCGAGCTCGGCGGCCGTCACCCGCGAACGCCACAGGTACTCGTCCCGGATGGTGACGCAGCCAGCGTTCTCCATGGCCCCGGCGTTGTACTCGGGCACGAAAATCTGATCGTACGAGTCGAAGGGGTAGTCGATGAGGAAGGCCTTCTCGAAGACGTCGAAGCCGCGCTGCGTGGTGGTGCGAAGGCGCTCGACATCCAGATAGTCCTTCATTGACTGGCGGCAAACTAGGGCGGCCGGTAGCTCGCCCTTGCGGGACGTGATGGTGCCGTGGTCGACGTGGTATTCGCCGGCGATCAACGCCGTCACGTAGGTGGAAAGCGGCGGAGTGGTCGGGAAGTTCCACATGACGCCGCCGGTGACGTGGTCGCGTTCCGGGTTGGCGGAGTTCGACAGCACCGCCCAGTGGGCCGGCGCCTTCACAACCAGGTGGAAGAGGGCCTTCAGGTCGGGCTGCTCGAAGCAGGCGTAGAGGCGGCCAGCGTCGGCCGGCTCCAACTGGGTGTAGAGGTACACCCGCCCGTCAGCCGGGTCGACGGTGCGGTGCAGGCCTTCGCCGGTGTGCGAATACCGTCCCAGCGCCTTGACGGTCAACAGGTGCTCGCCCTCGGTGGGGGCAAGCGGCAGGCGGTTGTCGGCGTACAGGCTGGGGTCGATGGGCTCGCCATCCAGGGACGCCTCCAAAACGCTGTCGACCATGAGGTCGGCCCAGGTGGGCTCGCCGTCACTGGTGAAGACGATGTCCGATTTGGAGATGAAGTTGACGTCGGGTTGTTCGACGTCGGTGCCGGTCAAGTCGACGAAAACGTCATACGAGGTGACGCTCAGGTGTGCGGAGCGGTTCAACGCTTCGTCGCGGGTGATGTTCATGTTTGGCGCCTTCCTGGGTTGGCGTCAACTTTACCGGCTTTCGCCTATGCCAAATGTTTCTGGAAGACGGCCGACAGGCAGTCGAGGCGAAATCCCATGGTTTGGTTGATGGCCAGCATGGGGGCGTTTTCTGTGGCGTTTTCTGTGTGGATGCGCCTCATTCGGGGCCATCCGTTCTGCAGCGCGGCCAAGGCTTGGGTCTTGACGGCCAAACCCAGCCGGTGCCCGCGGTGGCCGGGCTCGACGTAGGTGTAACCCTGGTAGGCGGCGGCCGGGTGATCCATCAGATTGAGCTGGGTGAAGGCGGCCAACTTGCCCGTGGCGACATGCTCGGCGGCAACCGTCAGGGCGTCCAGCCCTGCCACCTGCCAATCGTGCCAGCGTGACCGCAGGCGCTCGGGGCTCCATGTTTCGGCCCAGGCATCGAGCCCGGCGTTTGGCGTCTCGCCAGGCACGTCGCTGCGCAGACGGGCGAATTCTTCCACCCACTCGTCGGGCATCGGCAAGCCCCAAGTATGCAGACGGTAGCCGTCGATCGGGCATTGGGCCGCCCATTCGTCCAGTTGCGATTGGGGGACGGGCACGTCGAGCACGCTGTTGGCTTCGACCTGTTCAAAGTCAAAGCCGTGGGCGGTGGCGAACGCCAACCCAGGGGAGTCGGCTGGCATGGCGGCGCCGGTGGGGGCCGTCACGATTTGCGCACCGTCAGCGGGGGGACGGGCAAAAGCCTGGGCTTGAAGAGTGGTTCGTCCCAGCTCTTTCGACTCGGCTTCGGCCCAGGCTAGAAGTTGAGACCCCAGGCCGGCACGCCGGTGGGCCGGGTGTACCACCACGTCGACTTCCGCCAGTTCCAGCGCGTCGCCCAGTGACGTCTCGAAGCCGGCGTACCCCAGAACCTCGCCGCTGTCGACGGCCGCCGCGATCTTGTTGACACGGTGGGGTGACGGCAGCAGGTTCGCCACCAGGCGCCCCGGCGTCAGGGCGTAGTCGTCGTTGCCGATGACGTGGGTCAGCGACGCCCGGCTGACGGCGACGACGCCGCGGCAAAGGCCGTTGTCGGTGTCGGCCCGGCTGTGAAGCGGGCCCAATGCGATGATCTCCATAGCCTCACCATAACTGATAAGCAGGGGGGTTCTGTCATACGGTCGCTCAGGGCTCCACCTAATGATACAATTCGGCAATCATTTGATAGGATTATTGCATCAAATGTTGTCGTTTGGAGGCTAACATGACGTCAACCCTGACTGTCCGAATGGACGGTGATCTGAAGGCCAAGTTCAGTGAGATTGCGGCGTCTGTTGGGCTGGACGCGCCCAGCGTCGTCAGGATGCTGGCCGTTCAGACAGTAACCAATCGCGCGATCCCGCTCAGCCTGACGGCGCCGGGCGCCAGCGAACAAGCTGACATGGTTTGGATGGACGAGGCCCGGGCGGATTGGGGCCGGTGGTGACCAGCGAAATCGGCGACATCGTGTTGGCGGCTGGTGGCACGTTCACTTCCAAACCAAGGCCTGTGTTAATCTTCCAGAACACGCAGTTTCCGACCGGTGATTCCGTCATCGTCGTGCCGTTGACTAGCCAAAACAACCCATCGGCATATTATCGTGTGGCGGTTACGCCGACGCCGGGAAATGGCCTTGACAGGAACTGCTGGCTTGAGGTCGACAGGGTCGGTGCCATCCGTGCGGGTTGGATCGGGCCGCGTATTGGGCAGCTTGACGCGGCAGCATTGCAACAGGTGATCGATCTATCTCGCCGGTTGATGTCACCGGCTGACAGCGCAGTGTGACGTTGTGATGTTCATTGCTGCCATTTTCCCGGCGAGCACCGGCGGCTCATGGTGAGCATTGTGCCACCTCGCCAGCGCGCAGGCTGCAAGAATGGAACCATGACGGAAACGCTGACCGAACTTGTTGACCCGACGCCCGAACAACGTCACCAGTGGCAGTCGTTGGTCGATCGCATCGTCCAGGCTCAGGACGAGTATTACGGGCGGGACGCTCCGACGCTGTCGGACGCGGAATACGACGGGCTGATGCGCGAGCTGATCGCGCTGGAGGAAGCTTTGCCTGGCTTGCGGACGCCCGACTCGCCCACCCAGCGTGTCGGCCAAGCGGGGCGGAATGAGTTCCCGCCCGTCACCCACCCCGAGCGCATGCTGAGCCTGGACAACGTCTTCTCGGAGGCCGAGCTGATGGATTGGGTGGCCCGGGCGCAACGCACCGTCACGGACGCTGGACGAGAGGTCACCCGTTGGCTGTGCGAGCTGAAAATCGACGGCCTGGCTTGCGACCTGGTATACCGGGACGGACACCTGGTTTCAGGTGCGACAAGGGGCGACGGCCGCGTCGGCGAGGACATCACCCCGAACGTCAGGGCAATCAAGGCGATACCGCAGCGGCTGCGCGGCGCCAATGTGCCGCCCCTGGTCGAGGTGCGCGGCGAAGTGTTCTTCCCGGTGGCCGATTTCGATGGTCTCAACGCGTTACTGGTCGAGGCCGGCAAGGCGCCTTTTGCCAACGCCCGCAATGCGGCGGCCGGGTCGCTGCGTCAGAAGGATCCGCGGGTGACGGCGTCGCGCCCTCTGTCGATGATCTGCCACGGGCTGGGCGTCCATGACGGGGTGGACGTCGCCGTCCAGTCCGGCGCGTACGGGCTGATGGCCGGGTGGGGGCTGCCGACATCCCCCTATTACAAGGTGGTGGCGACGCCCGCCGAGATCGCCGACTACGTCACCTGGGTGGGGCAGCACCGTCATGACCCGTCCATTCTGCACGAACTGGATGGCGTGGTGGTCAAGGTGGACGACCTGGACGACCAGGCGATTCTCGGCACGACCAGCCGGGCACCCCGATGGGCGATCGCCTACAAGTTCCCGCCCGAGGAGGTCAACACCGAGCTGCTGGACATCAAGGTGGGGGTGGGCCGCACCGGCCGCATCACGCCATTCGCCGTCATGGCGCCGGTGCGGGTGGCCGGCTCGACGGTGGCTAGGGCGACCCTTCACAACGCCTTCGAGGTCAAGCGCAAAGGTGTGCGCATCGGCGACATTGTCGTCCTGCGCAAGGCGGGCGACGTCATCCCTGAGGTGGTAGGCCCGGTTGTCGAGCTGCGCGAGGGACGGGAAACTCACGAGTTTGTGATGCCGACGACTTGCCCCAGTTGCGGTGCCGAACTGCGTCCCGAAAAGGAGGACGACAAGGATATTCGCTGCCCCAACAGCGAGCATTGCCCGGCCCAGGCGACGGAACGGCTGGCGGCTTTGGGGGCCCGTGGGGCGCTCGACATCGAGGCTCTGGGCTACGAGGCGGCGCAGGCGTTGGCCAACCCGGTCGACGGGTCGCCCGTCCTCCCGAACGAGGCCGGCCTGTTTGATCTGAAGGTCGAAGACTTGGCCGATGTCAAGGTGTGGCGCACGCCGTCGGGCGGTGGCGAGCCAACCCTTGAGCCGTTCTTCTTCACGAAGGAAACCGACAAGAAGGCCAGCGCGCCCACGTTGACGACGTTGCAGATGCTGCGTGAGATCGAAGCCGCCAAGGATCGTCCGCTGTGGCGGGTGTTGAACGCGTTGTCGATCCGTCACGTCGGCCCGGTGGCGGCCCGCGCCCTGGCCGCCCGGTTCGGTTCGATGGACGCTATCAGGGCGGCATCAGTTGACGAATTGACGCAGACGGATGGCGTCGGCGCCGTCATTGCCCAGTCTCTTTCCGAATGGTTCGAGGTGCCTTGGCACGCCCACATCGTCGAGCGCTGGGCTGCTGCGGGCGTCCGCATGGCGGAGGATGTGGCGCCTGCGGGCGAGCAGCCGTTGGCGGGCCTGACGCTGGTTGTCACCGGCACGCTGACGGGTTTCAGCCGGGACGGGGCGACCGAGGCCATCACGAGCCGTGGCGGCAAGGCATCCAGTTCCGTCAGCAAGGCCACCAGCTACGTCGTGGTGGGGGAGAACCCGGGCAGCAAGGCGGCGAAAGCCGAGGCTTTGGGTGTCCCCATCCTGGACGAGGCCCAGTTCGTCGCCCTGCTTGAGGGCAATTCGCCAGCGTGAGGCGTGCCCGACTGACCCGTTGCAGGATCGGTCCAGATGCTGGCGGGCGCTGGCAGCAGTTGCGGCCCAGTGTTAGCGTCGTTCCCGTACAGGGTTCAACCGTGATCAGGAGGCATTGGCATGGCTAAACCGATTTCGATGGACGACCGTTATCGTGCGGCTAACCGGATTGCCCGGGTGCTGAAGCGCTGGCCGCTGTCGGCCAATGACATTTTGGAGTATTTGGCCATCGCTAGTCTGCGATCGATCTACATAGCCATCGGGTTCTATCTTTTCCTTCTGGCGATGACGTTGCCTCAATCGACGTTTGCTGATATCCCCATTCGCCAGATGGTCGCAGGTTACGGCTGCACTCTCATTGTGCCAGTGGCATTGGCGGCCGCCCGCCATTATTTGTTGCGGCTTCGTGACAGTGCCAGCACGAGTGGCCCCATGCCGTGGTTAGGGTATCTGAATACTGTCCGGTGGGTGTTTATTGCGATGGTGGTGGTTTTCTTCGCGACTGGTGCGTGGCTCTATTACCAGAGGTACACCGGAAGCGTTCTGGTGGGTTTTTCCGATTTGGGCATGGCTTACTGGTACACCGGTATGGCCGCGCTATTTGGGGCGTCGGGGTGCATCGGAGTGCTTGCCTGGTTGAAGTTGCCACCGCCGTCAGTGCCAGTGCCTCCCCAACCCGTCGAATCCCTAGCGCCTTGGGCGCGATCCATGTTGGTGGTGCCGGACAAATTGGTGGTATCCCGGATTGGTTTGCGAGTGGCAATGGCCTTGATCGCCTTTGTGGTGGCGCTGGCCGTCGGCATCGCATCGGTGTGGTGGTTGGCCTTCAAGCAGCCCAGCGGAAAGGGTTGGTCGGTGTTGGCGACAGATTTTGGGAACGCCTCTGTCTACGATTTCGGGACGCCAGGCGTGGTGGTTCTTGAGACTGGCCAAGACGGTTATGTGGGTATCGACCTGACGACGCTGCGGGCTTTGTGGACCCGGCCCGGCGGCCTGTCGATCGCCGGCGATGCCACGGATGTCGCGGTGATAGACAGGGCGGCAATGGACATCATCGACCCAACCACCGGCCTAACCAAGGCTAGCGTCGACCTGTCAGCGATCGATTCGAGGTATGCCAACAGTGGCAAGGTGCTTTGGGTCGGCGACGGCCGGGTGTTGTACCACTCCTCGTATTCGGCGCCGCTGTGCTATGCGGCTCTCAACGCCCTCGGCACCTGTTTGTGGACGGCACCAGATTCGGATGTCGACCTGGTGCCGGTTTTTGGGCCAAACATGTACGTCTTCGGCGGTGGGCAGTATGTGAACACTGGCGACGGTGTGCTGATGATGGCAACCGGTCAGCCCGCCTCGTTTGGCGCCGATGCCGGGCAGCGACCCTCAGGCGGAAGGGGGGTGTATTTCACGGGTCCGTCACCTGACCGCGTTTTCCGAGTGGAGCCTTCCAGCATGAAATCGACATTCCAGCCCTGGGATACCATCAAGGACGTCCCCATCTCGCAGGTAGTCAATGCGACGCAGGTGCTCGCAGACCCGGCGGCGTCGAGCTTTTTGGCGATTGACAGCAGCGATTATCTGAGTCGCTCCCAGGTGGGAACGTTTTTTGACCGGCAAACCGGGCAACAAGAAACGCAGATCTCGATCAACAAGATATATGGAGATTCGGCCCGCTTCGCCAATAGTGACTGGTTGGCAGTCATTGACCGAACCAAAACAGTCTCGGTACTGGTGGCTCTTGACCCGGCATCTGGACGGGAGGTCTGGCACGGGCGCAGCAACAGCCAGTTGGTTGGCGTTGTGGGGAACACCATATATGTCACAGACGGACTGGCGAAGCTGTGGGCGTACGACATGAGCAATGGCTTCAAGATGACCGATTCGACCAGTTTGCCGTCACGGATGTGCAAGGCGGCAGTGGCCGGCGGACGGGTGATCTGCCTGGACCGGTCGACCGGGTCGCTCTGGCTGATGGACGCCTGATCGTGGGACAATAGATGCCATGCGTGTCCACATTGCTTCTGACCATGCCGGGTTCGAACTGAAAACTACCCTGGTGGGTGAGTTGATGGCCGCCGGGTACGAGGTGGTTGACCATGGGGCGGCGGTGTATGACGCCCTCGACGACTACCCGTCGTTTTGCATAGCCTGCGCGCAAGGCGTGGTAGCCGACGAGGCGGCCGGCGTCGAGGCGTTGGGCGTCGTCCTCGGTGGGTCGGGCAACGGCGAGCAGTTGGCGGCCAACCTAGTCAAAGGCGCCCGCGCCGTCCTGGTGACGCACCTGGATCTGGCTGTGCTTGGGCGGTCCCACAACAACGCGAACATCATCGCGTTGGGTGGCCGGTTCACAGCGGCCGAGTTCGCCTGGGCGCTGGTGCAGGCTTTCTTGACGACGCCGTTCAGCGGCGCAGAGCGTCACGCCCGCCGGGTCGCCCAGATGACGCAGTTCGAGACGACCGGGAAAATCGAACCAACCGCGCCAGCCGTGTAACATAGGTATGCGCTCCAGAAAGCTTTCGTGGCTTCGGGGGCGCACCGGGGCGTAGCGTAGTGGCTAGCGCGCCTGCTTTGGGAGCAGGAGACCGGAGGTTCGAGTCCTCTCGCCCCGACAGTATGAATGACTGTTTTACAAGCCAAAATACGCTTCCGGCACCGCTGTGCTGTCCGGCCTTTTCAGCCTTGGCGTCCAGGTCCCGTAACTCACCTAAGACGCCATTCTATAATGTCGTCTTATGAGAGCTTCACCGCCAGCGCTTCTGCCCATTCTGCGCTCTGGTGTACAAGGCGATGTGCTGGCGACCGCCTACTTGTCGCCGGACCGGGGGTTCAGCGTCACCGAGCTGGCCAGCCTTGCGAGGGCTTCGTTGAAAGCCACCGCCCAAGAGGTCGGGCGCTTGGTCGACGCCGGCCTGCCGATCTGCTACTCAGCCAAGCTGGTGCACACCTGGCGACGGCTCGCCAGGCGGCCGTTAATGACCCGGAGCCTAGGCGTGGGCGTAGCGTTGGTGGGCGCTCTGTCGGGATGTGCCTAGCGCTGAGCCGATCAACGCCCAGGACGCGCCCTGTTCGCGGGCCTGGGAAACCAGCAGATCGATTTGCCGCTGTTGCGAGTCACGGTTCTCCACAGCCTCGGTGAGTGCGTCGAAGATCTCCCGATCAATGCTGCCAGCAGGGGTTGGGCCTTGGCCGTTGTTGGCGGTTTCGATCCAGGTGGCCAGTTCTTCGTCTTCTGTCATGGTTGTCATCTCTGGTTTCGTGGTAGGTATTGGGGGCGGGCTGGCATGGCGTGGATAACGTCGCCTTGGGAGTTGATACCGATCTCGAGAAGTGCGCCTGACCATGCTGGGCCGACTAGTAGGGTTGTGTGGCGTCCTTGGCTATCTTCGAGGTCGAAGGTTTTCAGCCAGTTCCGTTGGGCGTGCTCGATGTCGTCGTCATCGATGCCGTGGCGGTGGGCGCTCTCCTTGATCACGTTGTCAAGTTTACCTGACAGGCTGCTTGTGTCGACAAAACCTGACGGAATGGGGGAGGTTCAGCAGACGCAGTTCGCACTCCGACCCTATCCCGTGTACTTCATGTGCCAGGGCTCGTCTTTGACGTTGAAGACCCAGCCATAGGTGGGGGCGTTGGCTAGCAGCCAGTCCTCTTGGGGGGTGCCGTATTGGATTTCGGCCGCGTAGCCGGGCGGGTACCTGGCTGGATACTCCCAGTCGGGCAGGTCTATGGCCAGACCCAATCCATGGGATGACGTGCCGGGGGTGGCGGCCCGCGGCGAGCCGTAGCGCTGAAGCATCACCACCTGGGCGTCGTAGTTGCGGTAGGCCAAGTCGACGTACAACCCGTGCCCGAACTGCGCGGCGTAGGCGTCGGATAGCTGATTGAACGGCCCGACGGCTTTGCATTGCAGCAACTGGTCGCGTTGCACGGGGCACAGGGTGGAAAGGTCGATGCATCCGTTCGTCCCCACGCCCCGTGTGGCGCAGGCCTCGGGCAACGGGTCGCCGAGCTTCGTCTCGCCCTGGTCCTTGATCGTCGCGGCTGCGGCAACCATGGCGGCAGTCGCAGTTTGAACCTCGGCAGCCGTGTTTGCGTCCTCAGATGTCATCCCAGAGTCCGCAGTAAGCACAGCCTGGGCGGCAGTGATGGACGCGCTCAGCGCGTCCCGGTCGGTGTGGTCGTAATCCTGCCCCTCCAACGATTGCAGTCGGATGTTGGCCTCCTGCAGCGCCTCGGTCAGTTTCTGGGCGGCGGCGGTGTAGTCCGTCATGGCGGCCACCTTTTGGGCGTCCACTGTGGCAGTCGTGGCAGTGGGGGACGGGGTGGTGACGCTGGGCTGTGTGGGTGTGCTGGTTGCTGTTGGGGCGCCGCAACCCGCGCCCAACGCGAGCGCACCAACGAGGAAAACGGCGGCCCAGACGGTGAGCGCATGACGGGCGCGGGCAGCGTGTCGCTCGTTCGGCGTTTTGGTCACAAGGGCAAATCTTACCAAGGACGGCTGTGGCGGTAAGGTTGAGCCATGACAACACTTGCTGCGGGCGACAGCGCCCCGAGTTTCGATCTGGTCGACGCCAACGGGCAAAGCCGCACCTTGGCAAGCTTCGGCGAAGGGGCGCTGATCCTTTACTTCTACCCGGCCGCATTGACGCCCGGCTGCACCATTGAGGCGATCGACTTCACCACCCATCGCGCCGACTTCGAGGCGGCTGGCTACAAGATCGTCGGCGTCTCCCCGGACACACCGGCCAAGCTCGCTCGCTTCATCGAGTCCAAAGACCTGACGGTGACTCTGCTGGCCGACCCCGACAAAGCAACCATCAATGCCTACGGCGCCTGGGGGACGAAGGTGCTCTACGGCAAGGCGATCGAGGGCGTCATCCGGTCGACCTTCGTGGTGGACGTGGACGCCCACGGCGCCGGCACGATCCGGGTTGCCCAATACGGCGTCAAGGCCACCGGCCATGTCGACCGTCTGGCCCGCGATCTCGGCGTCGCTGCGTCCTGACTGGTCGTCCCAGGTAGACTGACCACCGACAAGCGAAGGGTTTCACATGAGTGATATCGCCAAGGCCGTCCCGTTCGGCCAGGGCTCGGAAGCGTCCACGGGCGCGGCGGGCCCGATGATGGCGCGTCTGAAAACTGACTTGACGGCGGCCATGAAAGCTGGGGACGACTTGGCCAAGTCGTCGCTGCGCATGGCCATCGCGGCGATGCAAAACGCCGAGGTGGCTGGCGATTCGGCCCGTGCGCTTACCGAGGACGAGCAGATCGCGGTGCTTCGCCGCGAGGTCAAGACGCGTCGCGAGTCAGCGGAGACGTACCAGGGTGCCGGACGCCCGGAGTTGGCCGACAAAGAAAACGCGGAAGCCGACTTCCTGTCCCAATACCTGCCGCAGGCACTGACGGACGACCAACTGGCCGCCTTGGTGGACGAGAAAGTGGCGGCGTTGAAAGCTGATCACGCGCCAACGATGAAGGACATGGGGGCGTTGGTTCGCACTGTCAACGAGGCAGCGGCCGGACGGGCCGATGGCGCCCGGGTTGCCGCCCTGGTAAAGGCACGGCTATCCTGACAACACCAAACCCGTGATTCACAAGGGCGCATAGCTCAGTTGGTTAGAGCGCCTCCCTTACAAGGAGGAGGTCGGCGGTTCGAGCCCGTCTGCGCCCACCCGCGATTGTAGGTTGCCGGGTGGGTTCGAATACGAACCCGCTAACCCCGTAATAGAACTCGGTTAGCATTGTTCTTGTGTGGCGCCATTTTTGATGGATTCCATGGTCGGAAAGGTGCAGCGATGAAGAAACGGTTTCTGGTGGGGTTGGCGTCTGTCGGCATCATGGCGTGCGCGGTGGCATGCGGCAGTCACGGGGACGGGCCAGGCACGACGAATGCCGGGGAAGACCACACAGTGGAGTTCAACATCGGCGGGGCGCCGGTGGAAATGAGCGTGAACAACCTTGTCATGCACCCTACCGACTGTTGCGGGATGCCCTATTATTACCAGTTCGACATAGCATCTCTGGCGGGGTTGCAGACGAGCGACACCGAATACTTGATCAAGGGCGACGTCGTCGTAACGGCTTCTGTGTACGACCATGACGCGGAGGTGTGCAGAATCGGTCTTTCAGCGTTTGACAGCGCCGGCAATTATGCCGATGGTGTTCACATTGCCAGCGACTATGCGGGCACGCAGGTGCCAATAGGGCAACAGATGCCGTTCGAGTCGACCCTCACTGGTTCGTTGGCAAACATCAATAGCTTGTACCTCTACCTTGTCTGTAATCGTAGTTAGTTAAGTCACACGGCTGGGGCCCCAAAGTCGCGGTGATTGAACGGTTGCTGGCCATCGGCGAGGCATTCGTTTCAGCCGAGCGGGCAAGATCCGTCCGGTGGTGTGATGTCCGCGATGTCGAAGATGCGCAGTCTGTTGACTTCGGCGGCGGCGCCAAGTCCGCTGCCCTGCGTCACCTTGAAGAACACATTCCAGGCATGTGCCGTTGGGCCGGGCCCGGTTGTCACTGGTTTCTGCGATAGCAGCCGTGTGCTGGTGATCAGATTGCCCTGCACCCAACAAACCGTCATTCCGGTTGCCGCGTCGGGATGCCCAACGGGATCCTGCAGGGGTGCCCACCGCGTGATGGCGAAATAGGGCACACCGACCGCGCTGATGTTGTTTCCCATCCAGAGGATTGTGAACATCTCATCCGCATGGTGGCCAGCGGGTTCCGTCAGGTACTGGTCAAAGAACGCCGGACCGTATCCGATTTCCCAATTTTGGGCCTCCGCAGCCACCCAGTCAGTCATGAAGGCGCTGAAAACTTCCGCAGACTGGGTTTGCAGGCGTTGATGTCGCGCCCGGGGCCCCCAGGGCCCAACCGTCAGCATTACGACCAAAGCGAGGACCAGCACAAGCAGCGTCACCCAGATCCAGCTTCGATGCCGTCGCCACACCGTTTTGAAAGGAGCCTCCACGGGATTCAGCACGTATCGGCGCCCCAAGGCGCCCATGCGAATCAGCCAGGCTTCGACCGCTGATGTCTCCTCGTCTCCGGGTTCGCGCTGCCCCCATTTGCGAGTCTCCGCAAGGCATTGTCGTCCACCGGGCTCGGCCCGTCACTCTCGCCAAGGTCCGTCACGTCTGGCTTATCATCGGCCACGATCACAGCCCCATACTCTGGCATGGTTTGCGCGGGTGATTCATATGTTAGCCAACTTTGCTGCGGTGTCAGCGTCGATGGCCTTCATGTTTTCGCTGTGGCGCACCAGCCAGTGGCTAGCCGCTTCCAACCTGTCGATTTGGGCCTGATGCTGAATGCGCGAATCGCCGGCCGCAAAACTGGCAGCGGTCATCGCTAGCCCAGCAGTCGAGCGAAACATACCGGTCCAACCACCGGATAGTTGGTCAAGGTTGTCGCTCATGGCCGCAGCCTGAGCGGCCAACTGGTCCGCCAACTGTTGCACGGCCTCATAATCAATGGCAACAATATCCGACCCGGTGTTCGTGTTATCTGGCATCTTCGCCTCACTCCTGTCCGATGGCGTTCTGGCGCAACCCACTGGATGTCGCACTCAACATCACTTTCCCCTTGACACGCAAGAGTGTAGCACGGGGTTTCCTCCGTAGACAGAACCGGTCACTGGCAGTCTGGCGTGGGTCGGAGGCGCAGACCACGCAACCCTGTGAGGCCAATATGAATAGCGACAGCCACCAGCAACGCCGCGAACAACGCCTTTAGGACGGAGGTCGGCAGGTTCAGTGCAAGGTGGGCGGCGATAGGTGAGGCGATGGCGCCGCCGATACCGACGCTGATCGCCGACGGCCAGTCGACGTTGTGAGCCAGCGCCGCCCGGGCCGATCCCATGATCGAAACTGGCACCAGCACCAGCAGCGACATGCCCTGCGCCACGGGTTGCGGCAGGGCCATGAAGAACACCAGGGTCGGCACCAGGACGATGCCGCCGCCGACTCCGACCAGCGGCGACAACACACCCATGACCAGCCCGGCGCCGAGATACTCCAGTGCCGTGACGGCGGTCAGGGCGGCCAGATGATCGGTGCTGGCAGCCATTCTCGGCAGCACCAGTTGCACCGCCGCGACTAGCGCGATCACCGCGAACAACACTTTGAGCCAGTCTTCGTGGATGCGCTGCACCAGCGTCGACCCGATGAATGACCCGGCCATACCACCGGCCGCAATAACGGCCACGGCGGGCCAGTTGACACCTGTCCGCAGCACATAGGGCACCGCGCCAGCTGCGGCGATAATGACGATGGCCGTCAGCGATGTCGCCTGGGCTCGTCGCTGGGCGAGCCGGCACACCAACACCAGCAGGGGGACGATAATCACGCCGCCGCCCACGCCGAACAGCCCTGACAGTGTGCCAGCCGCGAGACCGAGCACGAAGTAGATGGTCACGTCCTTGGCTGATGCCTCGCCGGTAGTCAATGTCGACCCCCGACCTCTTCGGCTGCGTCGGACGCGCCACGGTCAAGGAGCTTCCACCTGTCGCTGTGTCTCACTTGGCCAACTACTCCCTAACGTTCGCCAACAAATGATAGCGCAATCTGCGACACCCCGAACGAACCGGTTTTCCACGGTAAGCTAGATAGACGATGACACTTGAGCAGACCCAAGCCCGTATCGACGACCTCTCGCACCGACTGGAGTCGATCGAGGTCGTCGTCGACCCCGAAGCCAAGCGCGCCCAGATCGCCGAACTCGAGCAGCAGGTTTCCGTGCCTAACCTGTGGGACGACCCAGAGCGCGCCCAGCAACTGACGTCGAAGTTGTCGGCCCTGAACGCCGACGTCGAGCGTGTCACGTCGCTGCGTGCCCGCCTGAGCGATGCCGAGGTGCTGGCCCAACTGGCGGCCGAGGCCGACGACGCTGTGTCCGCCGCCGAGGCCGACAACGACGTCACGGCGCTGGCCCAAGAGATCGAGACCCTCGAAATCCGCACGCTGCTGTCCGGCGAGTACGACGACCGGGACGCCCTGATCACGATCCGCTCGGAGGCCGGGGGAGTGGACGCCGCCGACTGGGCATCGATGCTGCTGCGCATGTACGAGCGTTGGGCCGACCGCCACCGCTACCCCTACGAGGTGTACGACATCAGCTACGCCGAGGAGGCCGGCATCAAATCGGCCACCTTCCAGGTGAAGGCTCCCTACGCCTATGGCACCCTCAGCGTCGAGCAGGGCACCCACCGACTGGTGCGCATATCGCCTTTCGACAACCAGGGACGCCGCCAAACCTCCTTTGCGGGCGTCGAGGTGCTGCCCGTCGTCGAGGCGACGGACCACATCGACATCCCCGAATCGGATATCCGGGTCGACGTGTTCCGATCGACCGGGCCGGGCGGGCAGTCCGTCAACACCACCGACTCGGCCGTCCGTATCTTCCACATTCCCACGGGCATCACCGTCACCTGTCAGAACGAGAAATCGCAGATTCAGAACAAGGCGGCGGCGCTGCGCGTCCTGCAGGCGCGCTTGCTGGAGAAGGCGCGCGAGGAGAGGGCGGCCGAAATGGACGCCCTCAAGTCGGACGGTAACTCGTGGGGCTCGCAGATGCGCAGCTACGTGCTGCACCCGTATCAGATGGTCAAAGACTTGCGCACCGGCTACGAGGTGTCCAACCCGGCGGCGGTGTTCGATGGCGACATCGACACGTTTATCGACGAGGGCATTCGATGGCGCAAGCGTGAGGAGAACGCCACACCGTGACGGAAGATAACTGGCAAACAAGCAGGCCAGCGGCTATAGTGGCAAAAGCCGTAGTTGAACGCACCAAGGGATCTTCGTGGTGTGCCAACGTCTTCCCCGATCTGGCCAGGAGTTCAGCGTGATCACTTTCGATGACGTCTCCAAGGTTTACCCTGGGCAAAAGAAAGCCGCGCTGCGGCACGTCAACATCTCTATCGACAAAGGCGAGTTCGTCTTTCTGGTGGGGGCATCCGGTTCGGGCAAATCGACCTTCATGCGTTTGATCCTGCGCGAGTACCGACCCACCAGCGGGCGCATCTACGTGGCGGGCAAGGACCTGAGCCAGCTCCGTCAATGGAAGGTGCCGGCGCTTCGTCGCCAGATCGGCACCGTTTTCCAGGATTTCCGCTTGCTGCCCGGCAAGACGGTGTTCGAGAATGTGGCCTTCGCGCTGCAGGTGACGGGCCGTCCGATGGCGGAGATCAGGCGCACCGTTCCCGAGGTGCTGGAACTGGTGGGCCTCAAGGGCCGCGAGGAGCGGATGGCGGACGAGCTGTCGGGCGGCGAACAGCAGCGCGTCGCCATCGCCCGGGCGTTCGTCGGCAAGCCGAAGATCCTGCTGGCGGACGAGCCGACCGGTAACCTCGACCCCAACACTTCCGTCGGCATCATGAAACTGCTCGACCGCATCAACCGGCGTAACACGACCGTCGTCATGGCCACCCATGACGCCACCGTCGTCGACCAGATGCGTCGCCGGGTCATCGAGTTGATCGACGGCCAAGTTGTCCGCGACCAGAAGAAGGGCGTCTACGGTACCGACTAAGGAAGCGATTCCGAAGAGTCATCGTCCCCCAGACAGGAGAAGCAGATGCGTCACACCTTGAGCGAAACGTGGTTGAGTCTGAGAAGGAATGTGTCGATGACCGTGTCGGTGGTCGTCACCATGTGGGTCAGTCTGTCGTTGTTCGGCATCAGCTTGCTGATGATGCAGCAGGTGAACTCGATGAAGGGCTACTGGTACGACAAAATCGAGATCACGGTTTTCTTGTGCACGACGCTGCAAAGCGGCAACACGTGCGAAGCGGGGCAGGCGACGACCGAAGTCCAGCGACAGTTGATCCAACAGCAGTTGGAGGCGAACCCCGACATTTCCAGTGTGACGTACGAGACCAAGGACGAGGCTTATGTCGAGTTTCAGAAGACCTACCAAAACACGCCGTTCCTCGGCCTGTTGACGGTCGACCAGATGCAGGATTCGTTCCGCGTCAAGCTGGTCGACCCACAGAACTATCAAGGGGTCGTGTCGAAGGCCCAGACCATGCAGGGCGTTCAAAACGTGCAGGATCTGCGGCAGGTGTTGGACCCGTTGTTCGCCGTACTGAACGCTTTGCGGTGGGGCACGATGGTGCTGGCTGTGCTTCTGTTATTGGCCGCCGCGTTGCAGATCGGCAATACCATCCGGTTGACGGCGTTCACTAGACGACGGGAGATCGGCATCATGCGCCTGGTCGGTGCGTCCAACAGTTACATCACTTTGCCGTTCCTGTTGGAGTCACTGGTGGCCGGCATCCTCGGCGTCATCGCGGCAGGTGCCACGCTGGCTGTGGCGCTCAAGTTTTTGATCATCGACCGGGCTCAAGTCTCGATCAAGTCTTTAACCTGGATTGGCTGGCACGAGCTGTTTGTTGCCATTCTGATACTTGGCATAGTTGGGTTGATCCTGGCGGTCGTTCCCACACTTGTCGCCACAAGACGGTATTTGAGAGTATGAGTTGAGAGAAGATCATCGTGGCCGATCACCAGCCCACTTCCCATCGATCGGTCGGCCTGCGGGCCTTGGCGATCGGGCTGCTGAGCATCGCGTTGTTGAGCACGTCATCACTGGCGGCTCACGCTGACGATCTTGGTGCACAGGAAACTGCAAAGAAGGATCAGATAGCGGAAAACGCCGTCACCATCAAAAAGAATCAGGACGCCCTCAATCGGGCGGCTGAGGCGCTGAAGGCGTCCCAAAATGCCTTGGCGTCGGCGCGGACGGATCTGGCAAACAAGCAGAAGGCCGCGCAGGATGCGCAGGCTGAAGACACCCGCATGGCCGCGAACCTGGCTGTGGCGGAGCAAGCCTTGACAGATCGTAAGTCCGACTTGGCCGTCGCGCAGGAGGCAGTCACCAAGGGCTTGGCAAACATCGCCGCTCAGCGTGACCAGATCGGTGCGGTCGCGCAGACGGCGGCCCAGCAGAACACGTCGCTGCTGGCGTTGGCCATGCTGCTGAACGGCGGTTTCGACACTGCCTCGCTCAACAACCAGGCACAGTGGACGAGCCTGGTGTTCGCCGCCAACGAGGACGCCATGCAGAAGTTGCAGGCAGCTCAGGTTCAGTTGGACACCGCCCAGGCTGCGGCGCAGAAGGCGAAGGACGCGGCTGACGCGGCCGAAGCGGAGGTGGCCACGCAGAAGGCTGCCACCGCCCAGCAATTGGAGACCAGCCAACAGGCTCAGGCCACGGCCGATGCCGCCGCAAAGACCGTCGCGGCCAAGGTCAGCGCCAACCAGCAGGCGGAGGCCGACGCCCAGGCGGCGCTCAAGAAGTCGCAGGACGAACAGGCCCAATACGAGGCCGATCTAGCCAAGATTCAGAAGGCGATCCAGGACGAGATAGACAAGGACAAGGGGGGCGGTGGCGGCGATGACAAGCCGGCGCCGACCACCGGTACCTTCTTCCAGCGGCCGGTGCCGGGCCCCGTGACGGCCACCTTCGGCTGGCGGAAGCCACCGATAGCCGGGGCGTCTAGCTATCACCAGGGCGTCGATTTCGCATCGCCGTGTGGCACGCCGATCTTGGCGTCCGCCGCTGGTAAGGTCACTTACGCCGGTTGGAACGGTAGCCTCGGCAACTATGTGGTAATCAACCACGGCATCATCGCCGGCAACTATTACAGCACCGGGTACGGGCACCAGCAGCGGGTCGCCGTGGGCGTCGGGCAGACGGTTTCCCGCGGCCAGGTGATTGGGTACGAAGGCACCACCGGTGTCTCCACCGGATGCCACGTGCATTACAACGTGTTCAAGAATGGCACTTTGATCAACGGTCTGCCGCTCGTGTCCTGACCGTCCCGTGTTATCGTGAAGGGTCGAACCGACGCGATAACAAACGAGGTGATGCGCCATGCCACGGCCAAAAAGTACCGTTGTTGTGGCACGCAACAAGCGGGCCTTCCACGACTACACCATAGGCGATCGCTTCGAGGCCGGACTCGTCCTGACAGGCACCGAGGTCAAGTCCCTTCGTCAGGGACGGGCCAGCTTGAGCGATGCCTTCGCCACGATCGACGCCGGCGAGGTGTGGTTGCGGGGCGCCAACATTCCGGAGTATCTGCAGGGCACCTACCACAACCATGCCGCCAAGCGGAACCGCAAGCTGTTGTTGAACCGTCGTGAGATCACCAAGCTGGAAAAGCTGGTGGGTCAGGCGGGGCGTACGCTGGTGCCGTTATCGCTGTATTTCAAGGACGGCTACGCCAAGGTCGAGTTGGCGGTGGCCACCGGCAAGCGGGACTGGGACAAACGCCAAACCATCGCCGCCAGGGACGCCGAACGTGAGATGGCCAGAGCCTTGGCCACCAGGAACAAGAGAGGACGCGCATGAGAATCAAGCGAGCGATGGTTGGGTTCGGTTTGGCTCTGGTGGTCCTTCTTCTGGCGTGGCGGCCCGCCGACGCGTGGGCCGTCGACGACTACGTCGATTCCTGGCAGGTGGCCTACACCGTCGACACATCCGGTGTGTTGCATGTCAAAGAGACGCTGGTGTGGCGGTTCGGCACAAACTCGGGGCGTCACGGCATCGAGCGCATTCTGGTCACTCGCGAGCCTTGGGGTTCGACCAATCAGGATGCCGTGTATGACATCGGCAACATCAAAGTCACAAGCCCTGACGCCTCGTCTCAGTTCACGACGTCGACGCTTGGCAGCGGACGTAACCAGCAGTTGGACATCCGCATCGGGTCGAGCTACCAAACGGTCCAGGCGCCAACTGCCACCTATTCACTGAGCTACGACGTGACGGGTGCCATGCGGTCGGACTCGGGTTATGACGAACTGTATTGGGACGCCATCGGCGACAACACACCGTACGTCAGCAACATCACCATCACTGCGGCGGTGCCCGGTGGCGCATTGGGTGCCGCTTGTTACAACGACGCGCCGGGCAGCAACAGCCCATGCGATTCGGCCAGCGTCGGGGCGGGCGGGGTTGCCACCTACACGGTGGCAGCGAAAACGGCCAGCAACATCGTCACGATCGGCGCCAAGATTGGTTCTGGCCTCGTCGCCGACAACCAACCGCACCTGGTGGCGCGGGGCGATCAGGCATCGGTGACGGCGCTGCGCGTGGGTGGCGCTGCGACTGGTGCGACCGCCGTCGGCACCGCCGTTGTGGTCGGGGTGCTGGGACGACGGAACCGGCGCGACGAACGCTTCTTGGGCGTCGCCCCCGGCACCGTCGAGACGTCGGGGCAGGGGGTCGGGCCGGACAACCACCCGACGATTCCCGTGGCTTTCACGCCGCCCAAGATTCCGGTGGCGGCGGCCGGGTTGATCGACGATGGCGTCGTCGACGTCCGCGACATGACGGGCACGCTGCTGTCGCTGGCGGTGCAGGGCGTCATCCAACTTCGTCAGGACGACGCGGTGCAGCGGTCGTGGGTCTTCGGCGGCTCGACGGACCAGGCCATCTACGCGAAACTGGTGAAGAACGACGTCCAGTTGGCCAGCCACGAGGCCAAGCTGTTGCAGGACATTTTCCCCGGCCTGAGCATCGGCACAGAGAAGTGCTTGACCGGCCAGTCAACGTTGGCCAAGGCCTTCCAGAACATGCAGACAAACGTCCGCGCCGACCTGGAGCAAGCCAGTTGGTACAAGCGGATGCCGGAAGGCGGCGTGACGGCGGCCTCCGCCGGCGCCGGGGCGTCGTTTTTCAGCCTGTTGCGGGTGGGCCTCATCATTGTCTCGCTGATCGTCGCGATGGGCGGCACCGGTCTAGCCGGGCTGGTCAACGGCCTGACCTCGGGCAGTTTGGGTTGGCTCATGTGGGTGGTGCCAATTGCCATAATGCTGATCGGGCTGCTGGTCTACAAGGGTTTGACCCGGCGCGGTCAGCGCAGCGCCGTCGGACGGGCCTACGCCGATCAGGTGACGGGTTTTCGGGACTACTTGACGACGGCCGAGGCCGATCAGATCAAGTTCGAGGAAGGCCAGGACATCTTCAGCCAGTATCTGCCGTGGGCCGTCATTTACGACGTGGCCGACCGTTGGACGAAGCTGTGCGGCCAACTGATAGACGAAGGCAAGTTGGCCAACATGCAGCCGACCTGGTACTACGGCGACTACCGGATGTTCAACCCGTACATCTTCACCAGCTCGCTTGGCAACATCTCGCGCGCGTCAATGCCGGCGGCACCGGCCGGCGGCGGCTGGTCGTCGGGCGGCACTGGCTTCGGCGGTGGGTCGGCCTTCGGTGGGATGGGCGGTTTCGCCGGCGGCGGTGGCGGTGGCGGCGGCGCCCGAAGCTGGTAGTTGGCAAAAGCAAGTTGGCCCCGGCGACGATTGCGCGCGGGGCCAACTGGATGGGCCGGTGCCTTATGGAACCAGGACTGCCCGTCCCATGACCGTGCCGTCGTGCAACTTGTGGTAGGCCTCGACGCCGACCGACAGGTTGTACGTCTCGGTGTGGATCGACAGCTTGTCGGCCATGCCGACGACGTCGATCAAGTCGGCCCGGGTGCCCCAGTAGGGTGAGGTGACGCGGCACTCGTACGGCGTCTGCCCGAAGCCGACGGTGGCGGACCCGCCGCCGATACCGACGATCGTCCAGTCGCCGCGCATCTTCAGCATCTGGGCGCCGAGGTCGATGGTTGGCTGCGCCCCGACAAAGTCGAATACGACATCCGCGCCCTGCCCGTGGGTCAGGTCCTTGACGGCCGCGACCGCTGCCGCGTCGGACTTCAGGCAGACGTCGGCGCCGACCTTCTCGGCCAGCTTCAGGTGGTCGTCCGAGATGTCGATGGCGACGACGGTGGCCGGCGTCATGTGCTTGATCATCTGGATACCAAGGTGACCCAGACCGCCGACGCCCAGGACGACCGCCACCGAGTTGGCCTCCAGCTTTGACTTGGAAAGCTGGATGGCGTGATACGGCGTCAGGCCGGCGTCCGTCAGGGGCACGGCCGCGACGGGGTCAAGATCGCCCATCGGAATGCAGAAGCGCGGGTCGTCGACCAGGAAGTATTCGGCGCAACCACCGTCGTGACCCAGCCCTGGCGGGGTGATGTTTTCGGCCGTGGCGTTTTCGCAGTAATTCTCGTAGCCTTCGGCGCAGGCGCGGCAATGGCCGCAGCCCCAGGGACCGTAGATCAGGACGTTCTCGCCAATGTTGACGCGACTCTTGACACCGGCGCCGGCGTCAACAATGGTGCCTGCGCACTCGTGGCCGAGCGTCATCGGCAGTTTGTAGTTGAGTGCTTCGGCGTAGAAGTCCATCACGGCGATGTCCGAGTGGCAAAGCCCTGCCGCCGTCATCTTGACGAGAATCTGGCTGGGGCCGGGCGTCGGCTCGGGAATTTCGCAAAGCTCCGGGAACTTCCTCGGTTCAAGCAATCTGATGGCGCGCATGGCGACTCCTTGTCTGGCCCCTTCGAGGGGGCCGGTAGATGCTCCTGCTTTGGAGCGTGTCAACCACCCGGGGGGCAGTACCTTCTATCTTGCCAGAGTTGCGCTGAGCTAGATTACGCCCTTGGGTATGAGATAGCAGGCGAACGGCGCCGTCTCGCCGGTACGCACGGTGATGTAGGCACCCTTCGCCCGGGCATAGAACCCGTCTTCACCGTGACGGTCGAGGCCGAGTTCTTCGACGGTGCGTCCCTCCGCCGCATTCCAGATTTCACGGCATCCTGCCAGCGCCGGGCCGGGCTCTCCGGCGTCCGTCAGCATGTGGATGACGGGGTTGCCTGGGAAGGTGTCGATGGGAAAAACCTGGAGCACGGCTTTCAGGACGTCCGCGACGCTGCTGTGCGGCAGGTCGATGACCTCGGTACCGTTGGCGTAGGCGGGGAAGTTGCGGTCGACCAGGGCGATCCGGTCGGCGTGGCCCATCTCGGCCAGGGCCCGCAGCAGTTCGGGGGTGAGGTATTCGTCGATACCTTTCAGCATGATGTCTCCTAAAGGCCTGTGAGGCGGCAAATGCCGTCGGCATGTGGCTCAGTATAGGCGTCATGGCCGGTCGATGGGCTAACGTGTTGGTAATCGATGACGGCACGTCCGTCCCCGAAATGGATTGGAGTGCAACATGACTGACGCTATTGATGTGGTGGTCGTTGGGTCGCTGAACCACGACATTGTTGCGGGCGTGGACGTCGCCCCCGGGCCGGGCGAGACCGTCTTGGCGCGCACGTTGACGCGCACCAACGGCGGCAAGGGCGGTAATCAGGCGGCAGCCGCTGCGCGCGCCGGTGCCCGCGTCCTGATGATCAGTTCGGTGGGGGTGGACGCCGAAGGTGACATGCAAGTAGACAACCTGACGGGTTACGGCGTGGACGTCTCCGGCATCGCACGGCAGGCAGATGTGCGTACGTCGCTGGCGCTGATCTGGGTGCGGCCCGACGGTGAAAACTCGATAATCGTGACGCCAGGGGCCAAAGATTGTGTGACGCCTGATCTTGTCAGGGAGCAGTCGTCTGGTGTTGGTGGCGTGAAAGTGGTGCTGGCGCAATCAGAGGTCGGTGCGGCGGTTTCCGACGCCTGCGCCGAGGTGGCCCAACAGATGGGTGCCCGGTTTGTTTTGAGCTGCGGCCCGGTGGTGCTGCCGTCATTGACGACGCTGCGTGATTGCGACCCTGTGATCGTCAATGCCAGCGAAGCGCGCGACCTGCTCGGCCAGGTCGGGGCGGACGCGGCAGTGCCGGAGGCCACGCTGGCGGACGCTTTGCTGGTGGCAACGGGCGCCCGGTCGGCGGTCGTCACGCTAGGTGCGCGGGGCAGTTTGCTGGCGCAGGTTGACGGCCTATCCCTGGCGCTGCCAGCAGCCAAGGCCGAAAGGGTCGTCGACACCACAGGTGCGGGTGACACCTACTGTGGCGTCGTCGCGGCCCGTCTGGCCTTGGGAGAAAGCCTGGAGGACGCCTGCCAACAAGCCGCCGTGGCAGGAGCGGCGGCCGTCGGCTGGTTGGGTGCGCGACCCAGCGTCTGAGTTGTGGCTACCCCGTGGTTAGGGTGATCTGTTGCGCTAATGCGAGCGCGGCTGGTACATCCGAATCATCGGCGGCAAAGGTGCGCGCCACGATGAGTTTGGGGCCGTTGATGGTGGTGGTCGACGGGCCGTGCAGGGTGGTCACCATTCCGTTGGACGGGTTGATGATCTGGACGGCCTGATAGCGTCCTTGCGGGTCGGGCAGCGTAATGGTTGCCTGGGACGCGGCGAGCCAGCCCATGGTGTACAGACCGTCCTGGTTGCCGCTGGCGATCATGTTGTTACCATTCGCCACATCCGGCGAGGCCAGATATGGGAAGGTGTACAGGGTGTTGTCGGGAATCGGTGCGCCTATCCCGAAGCCAGCGCTGATCTGCTTGTGGTAGTGATTGTAGGCAACCGTTGGGTAGGCCTTCAGGAAGATCAGCGCGCCGGCAACCACAACCACGATAAAGGCCGCAGCAAAGGTCAGCGCATGCTGCCACCAGGGATGCCTGCGAGGCTTGGTTGCTTGGGTGGTTGGTTCTGTCGCGGTCATTTCTGTACCTCCTGAATTGCGGGCGGTGCCCAGTTCTGGTCAGTGGGCTGATAGAGCCGCAGCCACAGCACGAACCCGCCGTCCGGGGTTGGTAGCCAGTTCGATTCTGGTGCGCCTGCCGGCAGACTCGGCCCAAGGTAGATGTCCAGCGATCCGTCGGCGTTGGTCGTGAGGGCCGAATGTGAACTGACACTGTACTTTTTCTCGGGATTGGCAGTCATCACGCGGGTCTTCGCGCTACCGGTGGTGATTGACCAGAATGCCTGGACTGGCGGCATCTGGTCGCTTGCGAAATGCAGCACGTAGGTGTTCGCACCGTTAAGTGCGGCACGCGAGCCGTCCATCTGCGCCACCCAGTACCGCGCCTCGGTCGGCTCGTTGATCGCCGGGTAGGCGATTGCGCAGCCGCCCTCGACTACCAAACTCGCGGGAATCCCGCATTGGGCCGGTGAGCTCCAGCCGTTTGCTATCGACGAGGATCGCACGATGCCGAGCACACCGATGATATCCCCGACGAACAGCGACGCGATGACGCCCACGATGGCGCCAAACAGGGCGTCTTTCCAAAATCTGTCGCGGAACCAGTGTTTCTTTGCCGAGACAGGCGGAGCGTTGTTTTTCATACTTTCTCCTTTGCGTAGGTTTCAAGGACGGCGGCTGCCGTCGAAGCGTCATCAATGGTTAGGACGAGGGAACGCCCGTCCTGGCGGACGACCTCGAGCGCCGAACCGCGGCGAGAGACGATGCCAATCCGTCCCTTTCCGGACCGTCCGATCACCCAGTGCAGGCCCCAGCCACCGAAATCGGACAGCGGGTCGACGTCCACGACTCCCGCCCGGGTGATGTCGGTGGTTGGGACGTGGAAGGACGGCCAGCCGACCACGGATCGTACGGTCAGTCCCGTCGGGCCGGCGGCGATGCGGAACTCCGACGTCGTGATCAACACGACAAGAAACACGATCGACAGTATCCAGAACAATGCGCCTCGCGCATGAACTGTGAGGGTAAGAACGGTGCCGGCGGTCAGCGTGATGATGACGACGCTTATGAGCACGGCGATCAAACCGCCGGGTGGGGAGATCCGTCCCGTCCACGCCATGACTTCGCCGCGTTTCATTGGGAATGCGCGAGCCGACTCAACCGCCGCTGGCCGTGGTGCCTCGCGTGGCAACAGCCACCAAGTGAGCAGTGCGGCAATGGCACCGAGTGCAAACCCAAGCAGAATTGGGACGGCCACTGGAAGAGATGCGCCGAACAGAACGGGACCGACACCAAGCCCAAGTGAGTGAAAAACGGTCAGGCCCATCGAGACCGCGGGCATCCAGGCATTCATTCCCGCCATGCGGGTTGCTCTGGCAAGGAAGAAGCCAATCCCTGCGATCACCGGAAGCCCG
>Ga0123357_10001000_pt1 | contig 28944 bp, 4 predicted proteins | sample TergutEmb28metaG_FD_89873 | JGI IMG/M metagenome (GOLD analysis project Ga0123357, IMG submission 89873) | Embiratermes neotenicus P4 segment gut microbial communities from Petit-Saut dam, French Guiana - Emb289 P4 | ecosystem: Host-associated > Arthropoda: Insects > Digestive system > Gut ...
GCATCATTAACCGTAACCTGGTCACCAGGGAACGTGCCCTTGCCGTCAATCTTCGGCTTCGGGTTATTCGTCGGGTTCATCGGGTTGATCGACGGCGGGTTCGTATTGACCTTAACCGGGATCAGAGCGCCGACCACTGTATCGCCGTTGGCGTCAGTCACTATCGGGGTCAACACGTTGTCACCTTCCGGCAACGGCGTGATGATTGAGGACGACGGGCAGTTCCACGTGCCATCCGGCTGGACAGTGGCGGTGCAAACCGTTGAGCCGTCGCTGTTCTTAACAGTCACGGTCGTCGGGTTCGGGGCCGGGCTGTAAGGCGCGGTACCGGAAATCGGCGGCTTGTTGGAGACAACCTGTGCGACCTTGGTCGTCGGATCAACCTTCGGGTTGACGATCGTCGGAGCACTGGTGTCAACCTTCACCTTGACCGGCGTACCAGGGTTAACCCCACCGTCAGTGTCATGCACAACCGGGGTCAAAACATCTGTACCCGTAGGCAGCGGCGTGGTCGGCGTGCAGGTCCAAGAACCATCAGGCTGGACGACAGCGGTGCAAACCGTGATCGTCTTAGTCGGATCATTCGGATCCGGGACAGTCACATCCACTGTGTTCGGGTTGCTCGGGTCGCCACTGTACGGCGCGCTACCCGGGTCACCCTTAATCGGTGGCTTGTCAGTGACCACCGTCGAACCATCGGCCGGACCACTGATCGTGGCCGGCGACGTGTCGACGTTCAACGTCTTCGGAGCCGACGGAGCCGAGTTGTCACCGGCCGAATCCGTCTCAGTAGCTGTCACACTCGGGCTCGACTTGGTGCCAGTGGTCGGCAACGTCTTGACATCCGGCGTGGTTGTGCTGGTGTCCGGGTTGCAAGACCAGGACAAGTCGGACTGAACCGTGGCGGTGCAGTACTTGCGACCTTGGTTATCGGTCACCGTGACGGTGTCGCCTGGCTTGGAACCAGTACCAGTGATCGTCGGCTTGTCGGTGACAACCGTGCTAGTCGGGCCGGTGATCGTCGGAACAGCCGGCGCCCACGTCACATCGCCTGGCTGTAGTGCGCCAGAACCGTTGCCGGTCGAGCTATACGTACCAGAGAAGGTGACCTTCTCAGTCGCTGTGTCAGTAGCTGTGGCTGTCGCCCAACCATCAGCACCAGTTGGGTTGATGCCCATCTGGAAGTTGACGGTAGTGGCCGGGCTGGGTGTAATGGTCATATTGGCGCCGGCAATCGGGTTGCAGTCCTTGTCGGCCATGAACACCTTCAGGCCTTCAGTAGCGCCACTGGCGACAACTGCCGACTTCGAGAGTGTCGTGCTGCCAGGCGTGTAGGCGTAGATCTGGCCGACAACGACCTGCTGGCCATTGACCGTGCAGATGGTGCCGGTCGCAACCGGTCCAGCCTGGAACGGTGTTGGCTGGACATCGGGTGCACCAACCGCTGTGCCACTGAAGAATGCCGTTGCAGTGTAATTCGGGTCGGCTACCTTCGACGTCAAGGTCGTGGTGAACGTCCCAGCAGTAGTGCCGGCCACCGGAGCAGTAGCCTTCACATCAGCCGACGACGGGGTGACGCTGAAGCTGCTTGCGCTAACCTTTGACGGGTCAGTCACAACATTGCCGTTGCTGTCTTTAGCCGTGATCGTGCAGGCGTAGAAGTCCGAACCACTCGAGTTGCCGTTGGCAACCGGTATTACCGGCGTGCCGGTGGCAGACGATGTCGGCGTGCAGGTGAAGGTTGACTTCGTTGGGTCAACCTGACCCGCTGTGAACGTCACCTGGACGTCGCCGATGTACTCATCGATTGCCCGGACGTTGACCGTCTCGGCCACCGTGTCGGTGATCGTGGCATAGGCGTGACCGCCAACCGTTGCAACCTGGAGGTTGTTCGTCACGAACGTGGCCGAACCCAACACAGGTGTCGGCTGGCCAGCCGGGTTCTGGTACAACGGCGGGGTCAAACCGGTAGCACCGGTGAACGAGAAGTTCACCAAAGCACCGTCGATCGGGTTGCAGTACTGGTCAGTGACATATGCGTCAACAATCGCATTGGTAGCAACCTGGGTCGATGCATTGTTAACTGCCAGGTGCGTGCCTTGCTTGGTGCCGCAGGTGAGGTTCGGGCCGCGCGCCGGGGCGCCAGCCTTGAACGTCACGTTGACCGGAGTCAGGGTACCAGTCACCGAACCATCAGCCGAGGAGAACGGACCGCTGACCGCAGTCGTCTCAGCCGTCGTGTCGGTCACGGTGCCCATGGCCTTGCCATTCGCATCGGTTGTGCCCTGCGTTGTCGTCGCCTTCGCGTCATGGTTTGCGGTGAACGACACCTTGGCGCCCTGGATCGGGTTGCAGTCCTTGTCGGTGATGTACGCCGAGACGTTAACGGTGTCGCCAGCCGTCGGCGACGTGTTGTCAGCCAACGCGGTGTCGGTCATGACCGTCGTCGGCACGCCATTGATCATGAGCGTGCATTGAATCGGCGTCGGATTGGGCGGGCCGGCCACGAACGGAATCTTCACATTCTGCAGCGATTGAACTGTCGCGCTGTTGATCTGTGCAGACACCGTGTAGGACGGATCGGCCACCCTGGAGGTGAACTGCACCGTGTAGACACCGGATGTCGCAGTCGTCTGAACAGCCGACGTCACCGAGACATTCGAACCCAGGGCCGGCGCGGTGGCCGACACCGGGAAGGTGAAGTCCGCGGCGGTCAGGTCGGTCACCGGGCGGTTGGAGCCGTCCTTGGCCGTGACAGTGCCCGTGTAGTAGGCCGTGCCATCCGCCGTCACCGGACCAGCCGGCGACGCGGAGAACGACGACAACGTGACCGATATACGGCTGTCGATGAACGTCACGTCCGTGGTCGCCAGGCTGCCGTTGGCGCTAGTCGACGTGTACGTGCCACCAATCGTCACCTTGTCAGGCGCCGAATCGGTCACCGTGCCCTTGGCGAGGCCATTGGCATCGGTTATCGGCTGTGTCGTCGTGATGCGGGTCGTCGAAGCCGGCGACGCGGACATATCCTGCAACGCCACCGTCGCACCCTGAACCGGGTTGCAGTACTGGTCGAACAGGTACACCGACAGGTTGGACGTGCCGTTGATCGCCGGCGACGCCTGATCGGCCATCACCTGGCCGGACGTCACCTGAGTCGGCTGCCCGTTGATCATGATCGTGCAAGGCTGTGGAACCTTAGGCGGAGCCGAGGTGAAGACGACATCGACGTGGTCGGTGCCGGTACCGGCCGGAGCCGGTGCCACCGTCGACCAGTTGGCCGTCACGGTGTCGGTCTGAGCCTTCGTGTCCATGATCGTCGCCTTGGCGATGCCGTCGGCGCCGGTCGTGCCGATCGTCGTCGTCACAACCGCGGTGCCCGAAGGCGTCTGGTTGGTCGACGTGAACGTGACCTGCGCACCCTGGATCGGGTTGCAGTTCGCATCCGTCACCAACTGCGTCACGGTGGACGTGTTGCCTGCCGTCTGCGGCGTCACATCAACCGAGATGTTCGTGCCGGGACGGGCGGGGTTCGTGCAATCGGGGATCGGGCCAGGCGTCGGCTTGTCGGCCACGAACGGGATCGGCAGGTTCTGAGACGAACCAGCCGGCGTACCCGTCACCGTCGCGCCATTGATCTGCGCCGACACCGTATAAGACGGATCGGCCACCTTCGAGGTGAATCGCACCGTGTAAATACCAGATGTCGGCGTCGTCTGCGTGGCAGACGTCGCGCCCACATACGTCGTAGCAGTCCCACCGGCCATCACCGGGAACGTGAAATCGGACGCCGTCAGGTTGGTCATAGGCTCATCGGAGCCGTCCCTGGCTGTCACCGTGCCGGTGTACGAATCCGTGCCGTTCGCCGGCACGTAAGTGGCGCCCGCCGTTGTCGGAGCAACGGTGAACGACGACAACTGGGTCGACAACCTGGAGTCGATGAACTGCACCGGAGTGGTCAACAAGTTGCCGCTGCCGTTGGAAGTCGACGCGTACGTGCCGCCAACCGTCACCGTTTCGGGAGAGCCATCTTGCACCGTGCCGGTGGCCAGACCGTCAGCATTGGTCGTCGCCGGACCCGACAACGTCGCGTTCGTCTTCGGCGATGTCATGTCCTGCCACGTCACCGTCGCACCCTGAACCGGGTTGCAGTTCGCGTCGAACAGGTACACCGACAAAGCGGACGAGGCGTTGATCGCCACCGACGGCGGCGCGGCCATCACCTGAGTGGACGTCACCTGTGTCGGCACGCCGCCGATCATGACCGTGCAAACTGGCGTCGTAATCGGGCCAGCAGTGAAGACAACCGGCGCCTTGGTCATCGGCGACGACGTGGCCGCCGGCGCGTAGATCTGCGTTGCCACATTGTTGACCAGAATGGTCGCCGACACCTGCGCGGTCTCAGCGGTCGGGTCGGTCAGCGTGGCGGTCGCATTGCCGCTGGAGTTCGTCTGAGACGTCGCGGCCGAGGTCAGCGCCGCCTTGTTGGACGGGCTGGTGACCGAGAAGGTCACCGGCACACCGGTGGTGATGACGTTGCAGTACTGATCGGTGATCAGCGCCGTGGCTGTCGACGCGCCCGGAATCTGAACCGGCGAGGTCGCCGTCAGGTTCGTGCCAGTCGTGTTGGGCGAGCCGGCCGGGCAGGTGACCGGGCCGGGCGCCGGGGCGCCAGCCGTGAACGTCACGGTCGGGTTCGGGTTGCTGGCAGCCGTCGTGCCGCTGGGAACCGTCGCCGTCGTTGTCACTGTGGACTGTTCGGCCACCATGTCGGTCAGGTTGGCCGTCGCGATGCCCTGCGCGTTCGTTGTGAACGAGCCGGTCGTCGTCGGGTCAGCCTTCGCGTTGTTGCTCGGCACGAAGGTCACAACCGCACCCTCAACCGGGTTGCAGTTGGCGTCCGTCACCGTCGTCTGGACCAACGATCCGGAAGTCGAACTCATCGGGCCGACACCCGTGGTGGTCGGGGCCGCGAACGTGTTGGTCTTGTTGCGGCCATCGGCGCATGTCGGGTTCGTCGGATCAGGCGGAATCGGCGCGCCGGCCTTGAACGGAATCAACGCCGAAGCCGGCTGCGACGGTGTCAAAGCCGTCTGCCCCGTGATCGGAATGCCGTTGTAGGCCGCCGAGACCGTGTAGCTCGGGTCCGCGTGCTTGGTCATGAAGTACACCGTGTAGGTGCCAGGCGTCGTGGTCGACTCTGTGACCGTGCAAGGTGTGCCGATCGTGCCAGCCGTACCAGGCGCGCTGTTGCACGTGATGTACTGATTGGCCATGTTGAACGTGAACCCAGTCAGGCCGGTCAGAACATTGCCATTGGCGTCCTTGGCCACAATGGTGCCGGTGTAGTAACCGTTACCATCAGCGGTCGGCCAGTTCGACTTATCCGACGCCGTCACCAAAGGCGACACCGTGAACGTCGAGTTCGTGCTGCTGAACGCGCCAGTCGTGAACACGACGTTGAATGGCGAACCAGACAGCGCACCCTGGGTGATCGTCGCCGTCACCGGAACCGTCTCGGCCGTCGGATCGGTGGCGGTCGCGGTCGCGATACCAGTTCCGTCCGTCGTGGCCGTCAGCGACCCAGGCGTCGTCATAATCGACGCATTGCCCGACGGGCTGGTGACGCCGAACGTCACCGTGACGCCGCTGACCGCGTTGCAGTTCGCGTCGGTCACCTTGGCCGTCACGGCCGAGTTGCCGCCGACCTGCACCGGCGTGACCGCCGACACGTTGGAGCCGGTCATGCCCGCCACCGGGCAGGTCACCGGGCCGGGCACCGGGGCGCCGGCCGTGAATTGCACCGAGGTCGAACCGGCGTCCTTGGTGACGCCGTTCTTCGTCGCCGCCGCCGACACATTGGCCAACTCGGCCACCTTGTCATTCAACGTCGTCGTGACCGTGCCATCGTCGCCCGTCGTCTGTGCCGTCGGGCTGACGCTGGCCGCACTGCTGGCGCTGGACACTGTCCAGTTGACCGAAGCGCCCGGAACCGGGTTGCAGTTCGCGTCGGTCACCAAGGTGGTGATCGTCACGGGCTGGCCGGCCGTCTGCGTCGACTGCGAGGCTGACGTATTCGTCAGCGGACGCCCATCGGAGCAGGTCGGGTTCTGCGGGTTCGGCGGCACAGGCGCGCCGGCCTGGAACGGAATCGGCGTCGTCGGGTTGACCGTCGGCGAGCCCGTGATCGCGACGCCACCATAATTGGCCGCCACATGGTAGTTCGAGTCGGCCCTCGTCGTCGTGAACTGCACGATGTAGGTGCCGTCGCCGACGTTGGTCACGCCCTGGTTCACTACCTTGGTGTTGTCAGCCCCGCCCGTCACGTCAAACGCGAAGCCAGCGGTGTTGAGCGTCTTGAGCGGAACGCTGTTGGCGTCGTTCATCGTCAGCGTGCAGGTGTACGACTGCACGCCGTCCGCCACCGGCGGGGTAGAGGAGCCAGACGTCACCGCGCAGGTGAACGACGACTTCGTGCCGTCGACAGAGCCTGTCTGGAAGGTCACATTCACACCCGCCGCCGGATCGATGTACGCGTTGCTCGGCAACTGGGCCTTGACCGTCGCCGTCTCAGGCGTCGCATCCGACACCGTCGTGCGGGCATAGCCGCTGCCATCCGTGTTCACCGTCAAAGGCGTGGGTATTGACGCCGTGCCCGACGGGCTCGTCACGCTGAACGTCACAGCCGTCGGCGTGGTCACCGCGTTGCAGTACTGGTCGGTCACGTAGGCCGTCACATTGGCGACGCCCGCCGCGCTGCCGGACAACTGCACCAGCGTCGGCGACACCGTCAGGTTGGAGCCCACCGTATTGGTCGACCCAGCCGGGCAGACAACCGGGCCAGGCACAGGAGCGCCGGCCGTGAACGTCGTGGCCACCGGGCCAAGCGTGTAGCCGCCGACCAATGCCGTCACGTTCACCGCCTGAGCCGTGTAATCATTCACCGGCATTGTCACATCACCGGTCGCATTGGTCGTGCCCACACCGGAGGCGGGCGTCATGAACGCCTGGCCCGTCGGGGTGAAGATCACCTGGGCGTTGGTCACCGGGTTGCAGTTCTTGTCCGCCGCATGCACCGACACATTCGCCGGGGTGCCAGCCGTCTGCGACGCCGAATCGATCGAGATCGACGTCGGCAAACGCCCGCCCGTGCAGGTCTGGTTGATGGCAACCGGGCCGGCCTGGAACGGAATCGGTGTCGCTGGCATCACCGTCGGCGAACCGACTATCTGCGCGCCGCCGTACGAGGCCGTCGTCGTGTAGGTCGAGGCCGCCCACGTCGACGTGAACTTAACGTAGTAGTGGCCTTGGCCATCGGTCGACTGATCGGTCACCGACACAGACCCATTCGCCGGAGCGCCCGCGATCGGGTAGCTGAAAGCCGTCGGATCGAGGCTGGTCAACAGGTTGCCCTTGGCATCGTAGGCCGTCACGGTGCCCGTGTAGGCCGACGAGCCATCGGCAGCCGGCCAGTTGGCCATCGTCGTGTCAGTCGGGCTGGTGGACGGAGTCACCGTGAACGTCGACTTGGTCGGGTCGAGCAAGCCGGCCTGGAAGACGACATCGGTCGTCAGCAAGTTGCCGTCATCGGGGACCACACCGGTGGTCGGCGAGTACGTGCCGCCAACCTTCACGGTCTCGGCCGTGTTGTCCGTCACCGAACCCTTGGCCAGGCCATTGGCGTCCGTCGTCGGCTGAACCGTGTTGTTGAACGTCGCGCTGGTCGCCGGGCTGGACTTGTCGGCGAAGGTCACCGTCGCGCCCTGAATCGGGTTGCAGTTGGCGTCGTACAGGTACACCGACAGGTTCGACGTGCCGCCGACCGTCACCGGGGTCACATCGGCCATTACCTGGGCCGACGTGTAGGTGGTGCCACCAACCGTGCACTGCTTGCCCGGATAAGGCGGACCCGCCACGAACGGAATCGCCAGGTTCTGGGACGAGCCAGTCGGCGTACCGGTCACAGCCACACCGTCGACCACGGCCGACACGGTGTAGGACGGATCGGCCACCAGCGAGGTGAACGTCACCGTGTACGTGCCAGGCGTCGTCGAAGACTCGCTCACAAATGTCGCCTTGACATCCGTCGTCGCGGCGGCCGGCGTGCCAGCCATCACCGGGAACGTGAAGTCAGACGCCGTCAAACCAGTCACTGGGCGGTTGGAACCGTCCTTGACGACAACCGTGCCCGTGTACGACTGCGTGCCATCGGCCACGACCGGCGATGTGGTCGTCGGGGCGACCGTGAACGACGACAGGGCGCCGTTGATGCTGCTGTCCGTGAACGTCACGTCCGTGGTCAACAGGTTGCCGTCATCGGGAACCACACCGGTGGTCGGCGAGTACGTGCCACCGACCGTCACCGTCTGGGGTGCCGAATCGCCCACCGTGCCTGCGGCCATGCCAGCGTCATTCGTCGTCGGCTGAGTCGTCGCCACAGTGGCGCCCGTCTTTGGCGTCGTCATGTCCTGGAAGTCCACCGTCGCGCCCACAACCGGGTTGCAGTTGGCGTCGAACAGGTACACCGACAGGTTCGACGTGCCGCCGATCGCCACGGACGAGTGGTCAGCCATTACCTGGGCCGAAGTGTAGGTGGTGCCGCCAACCGGGCACTGCTTGCCCGGGTCGACTGCGCCGGCCACGAACGGAATCGGCACATCGGCCTGCGAGGCGATCATGGTGGAGGCGCCGTAGTAGGCGGATACCGTGCTCGGAGTCGCCGACGGGTCGGACTTCAGCGAGGTGACCGTCGAGGTGTACGTGCCAGGCGTCGTCGAACTCTCGGTCACAGGCGTGTAGGTCGGGCCCGAGTTGTTGATGTCTAGCGTGAAGCCGGTCAAACCGGTCAACGAGTTATTAGACGAATCCTTCGCGAGGATCGTGCAGGTGTACGCGTCCGTCCCATTCGCTACCAGCGACGGTGGCGGGGTCGGCGTGCAAGAGAACGAAGACTTCGTCGGATCCAAGCCACCGGCGATGAATGTCACCGATACCGGCGACTCGTTGAACGACTTGTCCGTGGTGTCGAACGTGCCGTCGACCTTCACAGTCTCGGCGGTCGAGTCCATCAGCGTCGCGGTGTAGATGCCATTGGTCGTGGTGCCCGAAGCCGTCGCCACCTGCGCGGCCGACGGCGAACCGAACGTGCCACCCGTTGGCGCCTCAACCGCGAAGTTCACCGGCACATTGTCCAGCGGGTTGCAGAACTTGTCTGTCACGTAGCCGCGGATGGTCGAAGAACCCGTGGTGACGGGCACATTATCCGTCGGCGTGGCCGACAGGTTGGTCATCTCGGTCAAGCCGGGGGCGCACGTGCACGGCTCAGTCGTGTCGCACTTCGCCGGGCTATCGGCTGTGAAGGTCACAGATGCCGGGGTCATGGTGACCGGGCTGGTCGCGCCGGCCGGATTGTCGGGGTAGGTGTACGAACCGGCAACGCCGACCGCCTCAGCCTTCTCGTCCGTCACATTGCCGCCGGTCGCCTCGCCGGTCGTCGAATCGGTTGCGATCGCCGTGGTCGGCGTCACCACCGCGTCACCGGCCGGCGTGCCGTTGGCGAACGTCACCATGGCACCAGGGATCGCGTTGCAATATTCGTCAACCACGTAGGCCGACAGCGCGATGTTGCCGCCAACGGTCTGCGACGTCGGATCGGGCAGCACCGTGTCAGGCGTGATCTGCGTGCCGTCTGGGCAGGTGATCGGGCACGGATGGGCGGCATCGCACTCTACCGGCGGGCCGGCCTTGAAGTTGGCCATCACCGTGGTCTGATCGGTCGGCGTGGTGGCGCCAACCAGCCCGGTCGAACTTGTGGTCGGGTCGGTGTAGTTCGCCTGAATCGGGTACGAACCCGCCACCTTCGTGGTCACGGTGAACGTGAACACGCCAGCGGAACCGGTCGGCGTCGAGCAGGTCACATCGGTCGGGCAAACCGGCGCCACGTCGGACGCGGAAGCCTGCGTCGCCGGGTCGCCGTAGGTGTCGAATAGCGACACCGTGACGGTGTGCGTGTTGGCCGGGGCCGCCGCGGTGACATCCAGATAGGTGCTGTTGTCAATCGTGATCGTCGACTTGCTCAGGTCCACCGGGCCGGCCGTCCAAGCCACTGCCGGCGTGCCACCGAACGAGGTGGCAGTGCCATTCGGCGGCATCGGGAACGTGGCCGACACAGTGCCGCTGTCAGCCGCGTTCGATGTGACATCCACCGAGCACGTGCCAATCGGATCCGTGTTGCCAGCGGTGCCGGTGCCATCACTTGTCGTGCATGTGGTGTCGGCATAACCCGGTGTGAACGTCGGGGTGCTTGCGAACGACACCTGAATGCCGGGAACCCCGTCACCCGCGGAATCGACGATGTTCGCGCAAACCGCGATCGGGCTGCCAGCCAGCGTGCTGGCTGAATCGCTCAAGTCGGTGGCAGAGCAACCCGCGCTGTCGGTCGTGACCTTCAACGTCGACTGCGTCGCGTCCGGAATCGGTGCCAGCGTCGCCAACACCGTGATGTCGCCGCCGAGGGGCATGGTGTACTCGCAATCCGTCACGTCGGCGCCCGTGCAGGTCATCGTGCCCGCCGGAAGATTCGACGGCTGCAATTGCTGGCCGGTGTCAGTATCCGTAAGCGAGACGCTCGAGACGTAGTACTTGGAGTCCGCCGTGGTGGCCGAGAACTTCTCAGCCGTGTTGGCCGCCACGCCTGTAGCGGTACCGAATGACGTGGTATTCGTCACATTCGTGAAAGCAACACCCGCGACGGTCGCACTGGTGGCGGTGCCGGACGTCGTCACAGCCGCCGAGCGGAATACCGCGTCGGCCACCTTGACTGAATAGTCCTCAATCTCGCCCGGAGTGGTCCAAGGCTGCTTGGTGCTGGTCGTCAGACCCGCGTAATTGCCGTCCGCATTGTTCGCCTGTGTCTGCGGCACGTTCGAAACGGAGAACCGCAGGTACGCCGACAGCGGCGTGGCGCCAATCGTGCCAGTGCTTTGGAACTGGAACCCATTGACCGAATCGGTTGCCACGCCACTCGACACCGTCGGTGTCCAGACGGGCGTGTTATTCCATGTCCAGGTGGTCGACGAGGCATTCGTAGCCCAGCCGGCGACGTCAGCCGAAGCCGCGTCAGAACCGGAGACGTCGGCCTGCAGGTTGATGTACTTATGCGTCGCCGCCAAAACGGTGCCATCCAACGGGATGTTGCCATTGGCCGTCTTCAGATACACCCCGTCGTCGGTCGCATGCGAGTCATCTTTCGCCGGGCCAGCATAGGGCGTCGCCGGCGTGGCGCCCAGCCACAGGCTGTCGGTTGGAATGTTGATATGCACCGGCACTGCCGATGTGAACAGTCCGGCCGGCGAATCGCCATACGAACCCATCGTCGTGAAACCGAAGTCGGCCGTCGTGACAACCTGGCTCGTGGTCATGCTCACGTGCGCGTAGTTCATCCAGGTACTCGGATCGCCGGGGGCACTGCTGTCCGGAGCCGGATCGACCGTCACCGCGTTGGCGCCATAGCAGGCACCCGCTGTATCTTCGATCGGAGACGTATTGGAGCACATGACGTCAGCGGTGTTCACCAGCGGAGCGCCTTGGGCATCGTAGCCCGTGCCTTTCGACCCGGCGCCCCACGTCTGCACCGCATTCACATATGCGACGGTGCCATCAGGCATCGTCACCGGTCCTTGAACCTGCACCGGCCGCACATAGAAATCCTTCCCATTGCCGTGGGTGGAAGACACGATGAATGAATAGCTGCCACTGGAATCGGTTTGCACAACCGACAACAGATTGTAGTTGGAGTCATACAGGGCTACCGGTTGATTCGGAATGCCGATCTCGCCTGGGTCAAGGGCTTCGTTGGCGTTCGCGTCGTTGTACAAGACGCCGCGGATGATCTGCGCCTGCTGCGGCGAGCCATCGTCGAACGTCTGGCCTGTCGTGCCCGTCAAACTGCCGTTTTGGATGGACCAAGCACCTCGCGCCGTGCCGCCCAACGGGTCGGCGATGACCAACTGTGTCGAGCCAATGCCGCCCGCCGTGCCTGTCGCGGGTGAAACGGGGTTCCCCGCGGGGTTAAGCGAGACCGCGAGGAACCCATTGATGAATGACGCACCCCACGCATTGTTGAGTGAAGCCCAAGTGTTGGCCGTGCTCGGAGCATGGTTGATCTTGTTCACCACATAGTACCGCCACGGGTTGGCGGCCGTGCCGTCCAAGATATTGCCGGCGGCGTCGCGGGCCGGCTCCATGCGAACAACGGACATGTTCGCAGTGCTGGTCGCACCTGCCGCGGCGCCCGCGAGGGTATAGGCATTGCCATCTGCGTCCAAAGCGAAGTCAGCCGGGGTGTTCGGGTCGCTTGTGCCAGCCACGGTGTTATTGGCATGCACCTTGGCGCGCTCCGTTGGAGTGGTAGCGGTCGGCATACCCTGGTACCAGTCGCCAGGCTGGATTGAGCCTGACCGCGAAAAATTGCCCGTGATCGGGTCCCACACCAGGAAAATCCACTGGCCCTCGGTGCTCATCGCGCCACCCGTGGTTATGTTGTCGACCAGGCCGCCCACGGCGCACAAAACGTAAATGTCACCTGTGGCCTGGTCGGCCTCGCCGCCGGTGGCATGCGCGTTGCCCATAGGGCCGAGCCAGGTGGTGGCAGTCGACCCGGTATCGAGCTGGGCGGGCATGCAGGCGTAGTACACATCTGGCGACCCATCCGTCACACGTATGACAGGCGTATAACCCGCCGCGTAACCCGCGGCGGCGGTGCATGCCAACGTTCCGTTGGTGGCCGGCGCGGGGGAGGCCCAGAAGTACGCCGACAACGGAGTGGCCGCGCCATTAGGAGCATTCGTGCCACCGATACGAGCGATGGCAAGCGTGTTCAGGTTGTTGCCACCAATCGTTTGGCCTGCCAACGGAACCGAGACCTCGGTCATGGTCAACTCCGGGCGCGTCATGTAGGTCGTCATATCGGACGACCAGTTGTAGCGCTGCCACATGACGATACTTGCGGGGCCGGCGGTTGTCGTTGTGGCACCTGCCGGTGTGGCGCCATCGGGCACCCAGTAGGTGCTCTGGTCATCCAGAGGCTGTAGCCAATTCACCGTGTAGGCTGGCAACTTGGTCCAGACCACACCACCAGCGGGACCAAGCGTGCCGATCGGCGTACCTGTGCCAGTCGCAGCAGCGGCCTCCGGCGGCGCGACCACCTGTGACAGGGCACCAAGCCCCAATAACGATGACGCAATGGCTGCGATCAATGCAGCCGGGCGGCGCCAAAGCCCAGTTTTGGACGACGAAGTTCCAGAATTATCCCTAATAGACGACATGATGTCGATCTCCCTTGCCATGCACGCCTACCCCTACGCGCATTTCCCTTGCGCGCATATCCCTTATGGATATACTCCGGCGACGTGTTCCCTGGAGACAAACCGTAAACTCCACTACGCGCACATTTTCATTGCGCATATCCCTTATGGACGATCCAACAGCATGTTCCCTGAGTACAAGCCGCACGCTATTTTTCCACCAACTCAACATAGAGTCAACACAATTAGTATGAGTTGCTCCGACGACGCGGCGTTTCAACGAACTGAGCCGCCCGACTTTACAGTGTTACACCTAGTCAAAGCTTGGTTACCAACCTGTAAGTTACTTGCCTAGTCAAGCCCCATTACGTCCAATATCTGGACATCCTTGCGGCAAACCGCCGTCCCAAAAGCCTCAACCACCCGTCCTCTGGCGCCATCGTCCCCGCTTTGTGGCCACACATCCCGGATCGCGCCCTTCAACGGCCCACACCAAAGCAATACCCTCATCCGAATGGCTGGGGTAGAACGCCATTAGGACGAGGGTATCGCTTATTTCAGAAGGACCACCGTAAAGGGCTTGAGTGATCCTCCAGGCCTAGCCGCACATCAAAGGGGGGGTCAGCGCGGGCTAGCCGTCTTATTTGGTGGCTGCCTCCTCGCGGCGACGGAAGGCAGCGATTGCCACCCACACGCCAGCTAGGCCGAATCCACCGGCTGTTGCGCCACCGAAGCTCATCCCGGACGCCGAGACGACGCCACCGGTTTGAACAACGATCGCGGTGATAGACACGGTCACAGGCGCTGACGGGCTGCCATTATTACCGGACAGGTCAGTCTCAGTGGCCTTCAGGCCGTGGTCGCCGTAGCCCAGCGCGCTGGACGGGGTGCAAGACCACGTATGGTCGGGGTTGACGGTGGTGGTGCAAACCGTTGTACCATCGCTGTCCTTGACCGTGATCTTGTCACCAGATGCCGCGCCCGTGCCGCTGATTGTCGGCTGTGCGTTGCTCGTCGGGTTGATCGGGTTGATCGTCGGCGGGTTCGTGTTGACGTTCATCACAATCGGGGTGCCAGGCGACTTGTTGCCAGAAGCATCCGTCACCGTTGGGGTCAAAGTGACGTTACCCGAAGGCAGATCAGCCGCCGGTGTGCAACTCCAAGTGCCGTCTTTCTGAACTTCGGCGGTGCAAACCGTCTTGCCAGTGTTATCGGTCACAGTCACAATCGTCGGGTTCGGGGCCGGGCTGTAAGGCGCGGTACCCTTAATCGGCGGCCGAGGAACAACCACTGTTGTGTTCGGCTTCGGCGTGCTGATCGTCGGCGACGTCTTATCAACCTTCACCGTGACCGGAGTACCTGGGCTGGTGCCACCGTCAGTGTCGTGCACAACCGGGGTCAAAACATCTGTACCCGTAGGCAGCGGCGTGGTCGGCGTGCAGGTCCAAGAACCATCGGCCTGGACGTCAGCGGTGCAAACCGTGATCGTCTTAGTCGGATCATTCGGGTCGGGGACAGTCACATCCACGGTCGTCGGGTTGTTCGGGTCGCCACTGTATGGTGCGCTACCCGGGTCACCCTTAATCGGTGGCTTGTCGGTGACAACCGTCGAGCCGTCGATTGGGCCACTGATCGCGGCCTTCGACGTGTCGACGTTCAATGCCTTCGGAGCCGACGGCGCCGAGCTGTTACCATCCGAATCCGATTCCTTAGCCGTCACGGACGGAGCCGACTTCGTTCCGGTGGTTGGCAATGATTGGATATCCGGCGTGGTTGTGCTGGTGTCCGGGTTGCAAGACCAAGACAAGTCGGCTTGAACCGTCGCGGTGCAGTACTTGCGGCCTTGGTTATCGGTCACCGTGACGGTATCGCCCGGCTTAGAGCCAGTACCAGTGATCGTCGGCTTGTCGGTGACAACCGTGCCAGTCGGGCCGGTGATCGTCGGAACAGCCGGGGCCCACGTCACATTCGCCGCCCACAATGAGCCGCTGCCATTACTGGGCGAGCTATAGGTGCCAGGGAAGGCCACCGTCTCGGCCGCCGTGTCGCTGGCTGTGGCTGTCGCCCAGCCATCGGCGCCGGTCGGGTTGATGCCCATGGCCATAACAACCGGGCTGGCCGGGCTGGGTGTGATCGTCACATTGACGCCAGCAATCGGGTTGCAGTCCGCATCAGCCAGGAACACCTTCAGACCTTCGGTAGCACCGCTAGCCACTACCGCGGACTTCGACAGCGTCGTGGTTCCAGGCGTGTAGGCGTAGATCTGGCCGACGACGACCTGCTGACCGTTAACCGTGCAGATGGTACCTGGCGGGATCTGGCCGGCCTTGAACGGCACCGGCACCACATCAGGTGCGCCAACTGAAGCGCCACCGAAGGTAGCCGTCGCGGTGTAAGCCGGGTTGGCGACCTTCGACGTCAGTTTCGAGGTGAACGTACCAGCATTAGCACCAGTTCCAGCCACCAATGCGGTAGCCTTCACGTCACTAGACGACGGGGTGATGTTGAAATCAGCGGCACTCACTGCTGTCGGATCGGTCACGGTGTTACCGTTGGCGTCCTTGGCGGTGATCGTGCAGGTGTAGTAATCCGAACCGCTCGAATTATCGTCGGCAACCGGTATTACCGGCGTGCCAGTGGCAGACGACGTCGCCGCACAGGTGAGAGTCGACTTTGTCCGGTCAACTGCACCAGGTGTGAACGTCACCTGGACGTCGCCGATGTACTCATCGACTGCCCGGACGTTGATCGTCTCGGCCACACTGTCAGTGACCGTGACATTGGCGTAACCACCGACTGTGGCAACCTGGAGGTTGTTCGTCACGAACGTGGCCGAACCCAACACAGGTGCTGGCTGGCCAGCCGGGTTCTGGTACAACGGCGGGGTCAAACCGGTAGCACCGGTGAACGAGAAGTCCACCTTGGCACCATCAATCGGGTTGCAGTATTCGTCAGTCACATAAGCCTGAACGATCGCGTTAGTGGTCACCTGTGTGGACTTCTTGTCCACTGACAAGTGCGTACCTTGCTTGGTACCGCAGGTGTAGTTCGGGCCGTCATGAGCAGTACTGGCCTTGAACGTCACGGCTGCCGGGAACAAGTTGCCATGGCTGGAGGCCGAGGTGTAGGTGCCGGCCGGGTGAGCCGTCTCAGCCAACTCGTCATAGACACCACCAGCAGCCATACCATCAGTGCCAGTAGTGGCCTGGGTCATCGTGTAGGCAGCCGGGCCTCCACTGGCGGGAGTACCGTCAGCGATGGCAACCGTAACGCCAGCCACCGGGTTGCACTTTTCGTCGAACAGATACGTGCGCAGACTCTGCGTCGTGCCAACAGTTGGCTGCGGGTCAGCCGTGGTCATCGGCGCTTGCGGGTTATCCGTCGAAGCAGTATTCGCCTTGAATGGGTACGGATACACCTGCGCGGAAACCACGGTGTAAGACGTGCCGTCAACCGGTATCACGCACTTGGTACCAGGAACGGGGTCACCAACAGTGAACCGAGACGGCGCAGCCGTCGTCGATGTCCAACCCGTGATACCAGTATCGGTAGGAGCCGACGCGTAGATCGGGGTTGCCACGCCGTTAATTTGGATCGTAGCAGTGATCGAAGCAACCTCAGCCTTCGAATCCGTAAACGTCGTCACAGCTTTACCGCTATTAGCCGTCGGGCCAGAAACCGGCACCGCACCCGTGCTGACCGGCGATGCGCCAGTCAGGCTGGCGGTCGCCGTCGGGGCAACCGTGAAGCTAACCGGCACACCACCAACCGGGTTGCAATACTCGTCAGTTATGTAGGCCGTTGCCGTCGAGTCGGTAGTTACGCCCTGCGGCGAAGTAGCCGACAAGTGAGTGCCATTGACATGGCCAGAGGTACCATCTGGGCAGTCGCCCGGAACCTCAGGCACAGAATTACCAGCTGTGAACGTCACGTTGACCGTACCGTCATCACCAGCGGTGACCTTAGTCCCGCCACCGTTCGGGTCGGTGTAGGTGACAGTGGATGTCACCTTCGTCGTCTCAGCAACGGTATCGGTCTCTTGGGTCGTAGCCATACCAGTCTTGTCCGTCAGGGCAGTGGTCGGTTTGAACGTCCCGCTCTTATCCTGAGTGAAGGTCACCGAAGCGCCCACAACCGGGTTGCATTCCGAGTCAGTCACATAGGTCGAAACCAGTGAACCAACCGTCGTCGAATACGTGTCGCCGGCCTGCGTGGTCGTCGGAGTCGCCTGCGTATAGGTCTTCGGGCTACCCACATTCGGACCAGTCACGCAGTTCGGCTGATTCGGATCCGGCGGGATCGGAGCACCAGACTGGAACGGAATCGGCGTCGGCACAACCGTCGGGCTGCCCGAAACCTGGATACCGTTGTAAGAAACCATCACCGTGTAGTTGTCGTCAGACTTCAGAGTCGTGAACGACACCTTGTAGACGCCCGGTTGGCTTGTCGCGCTGACCTCAGTCACCGCCGAAGCATCCACCTGAGTGGACTTACCGAACTCGAACAACTTCGGATCAATCGGGTTGCTTGGATCAGTCGTCGTCAGGCCGTTGCCATTACCGTCCTTAGCAGTGATGGTGCAGGTGTAAGACTGCGTGCCATCAGCCACCGGCGGGGTCGACGACCCAGACGTCACTGCACAGGTAAAGATCGACTGGTCGCCGCTGAACGCGCCAGCCTGGAAAACCACCGGAGCCTGGGTATACCCAGACGGCGTATCCGTCGCCGTGCCGTTAGGCGCATACAGCGGACCCTGGGAGATCATCGCAGTAACCTTAGCGGTCTCCGCCATGTTATCCGTCGCAGTCGCCGTAGCAATGCCACTGGAATTCGTTGTTGCCGTGGATGAACCAGGCGTCGTCGAAATCGTCGCACCGTTCGACGGGCTAGAAATCGTGAAGTTCACAGTTACAGGTGTTGTGACCGGGTTGCAGTTAGCATCTGTAACCTTGGCCGTCACCGTGGACGTGCCACCAACCTGGATCGGTGAAAGTGCCGACACATTGCTACCGGTCATCGTGGCGGTCGGGCAGTTCGGCACCGGGCCGATGACCGGATCACCAGCGGTGAACGTCGCCGAATCGGAACCGGCATTCATGCTGGTAACACCAGCACCAGTCGCCGTGGCCGACACTAGCACATACTCAGCGACCTTGTCGTTGAGGTTCGTCTTGGCAGTACCGTCAGAACCGGTAGTCAGCGACGGTGAATCCACCGACGCGGTCGTACTCGACACTGTCCAGTTGACTGTGGCGCCTTGAACTGGGTTGCAGTCCTTATCGGTGATCAGCGTGGTCACCGACACTGGAGTACCAGCGGTCTGTGTCTTCGGATCAGTCGCCGTATTGGTCTTGGCACGCCCATCCGCGCAAGTCGGATTGATTGTATCCGGCGGAACCGGCTGACCAAACGTGAACGGAATCGCCGTCGGCACAATCGTCGCACCACCGACGATCTGCTCGCCCGCATACGAGGCCGTCACCTTGTAAGACGAATCAGCCGTCGTCGAGGTGAAGACCACCGTGTAAGTGCCATCACCATTGTTCTTGACGCCTGCCGGGTAGAGCACCTTGTTTGTTGTAACCGCTGGGCTACCAGAAGTCACATTGAAGGCGAAGTTACCGGTGCCCAATGACGGCAACGGAGCAAGCGCGCTATCCTTCGCGACAATCGTGCAGGTGTACGAATCCGAACCGTTAGCAACCGGCGGAGTCGCCGAACCAGTTGTGACCACACAAGTGAAACTCGAATTATTGCCATTGAAGTCACCTGTCGCGAACATCACATTGACGCCGGCGGTCGGCTTGATCAACTGCGTCGACGACAACTGCGCCTTCACATTGACCGTCTCAGCGTTCGTATCCGCCAACGTTGTGATCGCATGACCCGTTGAATCAGTCTGCATGGTGTAGGTACTCGTGCCAGCAGCATCATTCAAGTAGGCGCTATCCGTTGTTGCCGGGTTGCCATTACCATCGCTCACTGGCGAAACCGCGAAGTTCACGTTCGTCGGAGTGGTCACCGGGTTGCAATACTGGTCAGTCACATAAGCATCAACCGAAGTCGAACCAGCCGTCGTGCCCTTCAGCTGAACCATCGTGGCGCCAACAATCAACTGCGTACCTTGCGGGTACAGCGTGTTGTTCGTGCAGTACGGGGTAACCGACGGCGGGCCAGCTGTGAATGTCGTCGAAACCGGGCCAACCACAGCCGAACCACTACTCGCCCTCACCTGAACAGGTTGAGCAGAATAATCGTTGACGTCCGAAGTCGCCACACCCTGGGCGTTAGTTGTCGCCGTCGGCGGGGTCATAAATGCGGCACCAGTCGGAGTGAAGCTAACAAGAGTGTTCGTCACCGGGTTGCAATTAGCATCAGTCAGGTGCACCGTGGCAGTCGCCGGGGTACCAGCCGCCTGCGACGCCGAACTAATCTCAATCCAAGATTGGTTACGACCATCAGAGCACTTGACTGGCGTATCGCTGCCGCCGACCGGCGAACCGGCCTGGAACGGAATCGGTGTACCGCCAGCGCCAGCCAACACCTGTGCACCATTCGCCCACGTGGTAACCGTCGCACCATCAGCAGTGGTACCGGTGATCGGCGTGGTCGGGGTAGCCGCCGCAGCTGCCGTCACAGTCCAACTGGCAGCCGCATAGTTCGTCGTGAACGTCACATAGTACTTGTTACCCACCTGGGCGCCGTAGGTCACCTTGACGCTTGGGTTAGCGGTCGGGTCAGTGGGCGTACCGGTGATGTTGTAGACGAAATCACTCGGGCTCATGCTCGTCAGTGGGTTGCCGCTTGCGTCATATGCCGCCACATAGCCGGAATATGGTGTGCTGCCATCGGCCACAACCCAGTCCGTCTTCGTGGCACTGGTCGGATCGACCGCCGGTGCGACGATGAACGCTGACTTAGACGGATCGAAGCCGCCCACGGTGAACTGAACCATCGAGGTGCCGGTCGCGGCCGGAGCCGTACCGCCAAGCGACGTCGTATCCGAAGTCAGATTACCGGAACCGTAATTGCCGGCAATACCGTTACTGGTCGCATTCGACGCATCATAAGTGCCACCAATAGTGACAGTCTCAGCCGTCGAATCCGTCACAGAACTCGTCGCCAAACCATCAGCATTGGTCGTTGCCGGATTAGTCGTCGACGAAATCGTCGCATTCTTGTCCTGCGTAAACGTTGCCGTCGCACCCGTGATCGGGTTGCATTCCTTATCAGCCAACAACACCGTCAAAGACGACGTCCCACCAACACCAGCCGAATTCGGGGCGGCATAGACCTGGCTAACAACATAGTTCTTACCGTTGACCGGGCAGATAATGTCACACGGGGCTGGGCCGGAGCAAGGAATCGGGCCAGCCTTAAATGGGATCGGCACTACCGTGGCCGGGCTGCCGACCGGGGTCGAGTCATAGTCAGCCGTCACCGTGTTGGTGGCATCAGCCTTGGTCGAGTAGAACTTCACCGTGTAGGTGCCGTCACCGTTGCTCACCACCGGGGTGCTTTGGGTAGCGGTGCCAGTCGACTGGGTGAAGTGGAACTTGGTCACATCCAGGTTCGTCAACGGGTTGGGTGTCGGGGTCGAATCATCATTCGCCGTCACCACGCATGTCCAGTTATCCGTCGCAACAGTGCCATTTGCAACCGGGGTCGTCGGCGTGGCAGTTGACGAAGACATCGGCGTGCAAGTAAACGTCGAGTTGACTGAACTGATCACACCGGCCTTGAAGTTGGCCATCACCGTGGTCTGATCGGTCGGTGTGGTCGCGCCAACCAGCCCGGTCGAACTCGTGGTCGGGTCGGTGTAGTTCGCCTGAATCGGGTACGAACCCGCCACCTTCGTGGTCACGGTGAACGTGAACACGCCAGCGGAACCGGTCGGCGTCGAGCAGGTCACATCGGCCGGGCAAACCGGCGCCAAACCGGACGCCAAAGCCTGCGTCGCCGGGGCACCCTGGGTGTCGAACAGCGACACCGTGACGGTGTGCGTGTTAGCCGGCGCCGTAGCGGTGACATCCAAATAGTCGCTGTTGTCGATCGTGATCGTCGACTTGCTCCGGTCCACCGGGCCGGCGACGAAGGTCACCGTTTGCGGTGAGCCGGGCGTGCCGGTGATCTCAGCCCAGGTGGTGCCATCACCGCTGGGGTTAATGCTCGCATGCACCTTATAAGCACCTTCGGTGGTTGAGGTGACCGTCACCGAGCACTGGCCGTCCGAGGTGCCGCTGGTGCTCGTCATGCAAGATGGCACCGACAGGGTGGAGCCAGTGTCGCTGGTGAACTGCACTTCCTCGTTGTCCATCGCGTTGCCGTCAGCATCTTTGACGGTGGCCGTGCAGGTCCAAGAATCATTGCCATCGGCCACAGCCGAGGTGCCGCCGGAAGTCGGCGTGCAAGAAAGGGTCGAGTCCGCCGGGCTCGGTGGCTTCGTATAGGTCAGCAGGACTGTCACGTCGTCTCCCGTGGTCAACGCGTCCCAGGCCACTGTGGCAGTGGAGCCATTCATGGTGATCGTCGGCTGGGGCAGCGGCTGGCCGCTGTTGGATGGGTTGGCGTCAGTCGTCGTGCCACCTTCAGTGTCGACCAACTGGGCGGTCACGTAATAGCCAGCCGGAACCGTCGCCGTGATCGAGGTGGTGGCCCCTGCCGCCACGCCGACACCAGTGCCTACCTGGGTGCGGGTGCCGACATCGTTGAACGTGCTGGCGCCGAACGTGACGGAACTGATCGTCCCGCCACTGGTCTTCACCGCCGGACGGTAGACGGCCGCCGCGACATTCACCGCGTAGTCCTCGATCTCGCCGGGGGTCGTCCACAACTGCGTCGCGCTCGTGCTGCCGGCGGGCGCCTGGTATTCGTTGGCACTATTGTCATAGTGCGTGATCGCCTGGTTCAAGCCGGTCGAAACCTGCGTGCGCAACTGCACCGCGCCGGTGGACACTGCGGTAGCCGCTGTGAACGCACCGGACGCCACCCCATTGGAGATCGTCGGCGTCCAGGCCGGCGTCTGAGTCAAAGTGGTCGAGCCAGCCGGGGTCGTCCAACCGGCGGCGTACGTCGAGGGGTCATTCGCCTGGGTGCCTGACACCGTGCCTTTCAGGGTGTACGGACGTGTGGCCGCCAGCACACCGGCCGTGGCGACCGGCACATTGCCGATCAAGGACGAGCCGCCGATGTAGATGCCGTCGTCGGAGCCGCTGGCGGTCGTGCCGTCGGAGTTAAAGGTCGCATTATGCGACGTGCTGTCCATTGCCGGGGCGGCGTAGTTGCCCAGCACCTGGCCGAACCAAACTTCCGAATCCAGACCGTTGACATGCACCGGCGCATTGTTGGCCACCGTGTCAGGTCCGGCCGTCGAATCGCCGTACGAACCCATCGTCGTGACGCCGAAATCGACGTAGGCCACGTCCTGGTCGGTGTTCAGGTTGACAGTCGCGTAGATCGGGAAGGTCGACGGGTCGCCAGTGCTACCCATTGTCGGCACCGGGTCGGCATACGGCTGCGCCATGGCGCCGTTGCAGGGTTGGCCGGTGGGCATCGTGGTGCCTTCGCCAGCGCCGGTCGAGATCCCGCCCGACACATTGCGGCACTGCACCGTCGTGGAGTTGATCGGCCCGCCCGCCAGGCTTGTGCCCGTGTAGCCGCCGCCCCACGTCTGCACGGCGTTGACGCCGTTGATCTGCGGCTGAACGACGCGCACTGTGAAGGTGCCGGTGCCCGAGGTGATGAACGAGAAAACACCCGTCGAATCCGTGGTCACATCACCGACCATCGTGTTGGTGCTGTCATACAGTGCCAGTTCGACACCGGGCACACCCTGGAAGCCCGAATCGGATGGGTCGCCCTTGCCGTTGACGTCGTTGTACACATAGCCCTCAATGACGCTCAACTGCTGCGGCGACGCCGCGTCGCGCATTAACGTCGTCGTCGCCGGCGTGATCGTGTTGGACGTCCCGGTGCCGCTGGAGTTAATTGTCACCGTGGCATTGTTGGACGAGTTGATCAACTGGGCGCTGCCCGTCAACGGGTCGACGCGCAACATCAACGACGCCGAACCATTCACGCCGGTTGTGGGCGGATTCACCGCCGGCCCCGATGCACCGCCCGAGATGGCCGTCACCAGGAGCTTGCCGTTGTGGATGCCGGTGCCCCACATCGCCGAACCCGTCGGCCACGCGTCGGTGCCTGCCCCGGTTGCCGTCTTCGTCAACTTGGTCGTCACGTTGTATGTCCACGGATTGTCCGCCGTTGGCACCGTGTAGTTGCCGCTGGCATCCTTCGACGGGCTGATCCGCAGCAAAGATATGTTGCTGACACCGCTGGTTGGCATAGCGACACCCGCGTACGTGAACAAGTCGCCGTTCGCAGCCAAACCGAAGTCGGCCGTGATATCCGAGGCGCCGCCATTCACCCAGGCCGGCCCACTCGACGAACCCGACGGATTCGCGTTGACCGAGGCGGAAGTCGCCCTGGCCCGGTTGCGCACCTGCGAGATGGTTGTTGTGGTTGTGGCGCTGAAGTCGGCCGGCACGACCGCCCCCGACTGCACATAATTGCCAGTCTGCGGATCCCAGATGATGTACTGCTGCGTGGACGTGTTCCTGCAACTGGTCACGCTGTTCCAGCCGCAGTTGTCGAGCGTGCCGTACATTGGCTGCACAAACAGATAGCCCGAATACTGGTCGGCCTCGCCGCCCGTGCCGTAGCGGAAACCATTGGCCAACGGCGGATTGGCGGGCCAGTTAAAGTTGTAGCCGCCCGCTGGCATGCAGCCCACATACATGTCCGGATCGCCCGACGTCACGCGCAGCACATAAATGTAGTTTGCTGTCGGTGTCGGGCACGTCACAAAGGCGTTAAGACCCGAGGGAGCCCCCGCATCATTCCACATGTACATGGTCAGTGGTACGTTCTTGCCCGACACCGTCTCGCCATACGTGCCGCCAATGGGCGCCATGGCCTGGGTGTCCAAAGCAGTACCATTGAACGTCCCACCGCCGGCCGCCGTCCGCTGCACAGTCATCACTGACCGCGTCTGATAACTCGTCAAGTCCGCGTTGAAGTTGTACGACTCGCCCAAGATCCAGGTCGTGCCGCCCACGCCCGTCGGCGCCGTCGACGAGTCGGACGTCCAATACACCGAGTCTGAGTTCAGCGGACCCATGCCGCCGTTGGTCGGGTCGGCCATCGGCGACCCGTCCGGATTCAGCGCCGGCGCCCATACAGCCTGCATGTTGGGGATCTTCGTCCAGTTAGGATCCACGCCCTGCATCGGCAAGGACGCCGGCACCCCTGCCGCCTCCGCATTGGGCGGTGCGACCACCTGTGACAAGGCACCAAGCCCCAATAACGATGACGCAATGGCTGCGATCAATGCAGCCGGGCGGCGCCAACGCCCACTCTTAGCCGACGACGAATTACTCGTATTTTCCCTAATAGGCGACATAGTGTCGAACTCCCTGTCATGCACGCCTACCCCTGCACGCATATCCCTTGCGCGCATATCCCTTGTGGATATACTCCGGCGACAAGTACCCTCAAACAAACCGCACATTCCACTACATGCAAGTTACTTGCACATATCCCTCGTGGATACTTCGGCGGCGTGTTCCCATAGCACAAGCCGTACGTTATCCTTTCACTATTTAGACCCTGTGTCAACCCTAATAAAGCCAACTTTCCCCGCAACTTGACACGTTATGCCAATACCAGCCGCATTTTTCATACGTAATACCTAGTCAAACCACTATTACTGTGGTGAGCCGCCATGAACTTCTAGGCCCCCAGCAGGTCCAGCATTTGCGCGACCGACTTCTTGCCGAAGTGCGGCTCCTGGTCGTCGATCAGAATGCAGGGCACGCTCATCACGTTGTACTGCTCGCGCAACCCCGGGAAGTGGGCGACGTCATAGGCCTTGGCGGTCACGTTGGCGTTCAGTGCCGCGATGTGCTGCGACGCCATGACTGTCTCGGGGCACATGGTGCACGACAGTGACACCAGTATCCGGATGTCCACCGGCTTGTCGATCGCCGCGATGCGTGCCTTCGTCGCATCGTCCAGCGGTTGCCCCGGCCCGGCCGCGTTGTATAGCCCCAGGACGAACGAGTTGAACTCGTGCCCACCGGGCACACCGCCAAAACTCAACCCTGTATCAACAAGCTGCAACGGATCGCTGCCCCGCATGACGTCGACGCGCGGCGTCAGCCCACCCAGCGCTTGGGCGTCTGCGCCGTCCACCACCTGTATAGCGACCTTGCCGCCACTGAGGCCGGCCAATTCCGTCAGATAACCCTTCAGTTCGGCGGCGATCGGCTGATTGTCCATGACGACGCGCAACGTCAGCGGTTGTTCGAAGCGGGCGAACAGCGGCGCCAATTGAGCGCGGATATCGGCGCTGAAGTAGCCACCGCCGGGTGTTGTGGCCACGGAAGGCGCGTCCGCCGGTGCCGCCGCTGGCACCTGGCTGGTCGTTGTCGGGTCGAGTTCGCGCACCGGCGCTTTCGGCACCAAACCCGTCTTGTCTTGCATGGCTGCGATATGCCGCTCTAGCTCGGTGGCCGCGATGGCGCCGTCAGCGGTCGCCGTCACTACCTGCCGCAGCGCCTTGGGGCGGACGTCCCCCGCCGCATACAGGCCGGGCACCGCCGTCGCCATGGTGCTGGGGTCGGCGACAATGTAGCCTTGGCTGTCCAGTTCGATGAGGCCTTTGACCAGTTCCGTAGCGGGCGCCAGGCCGACGAAGACGAAGGTGCCGAAGGTCTCGCCGTCGGGTGCCTGATAGTTGGTCACCTCGCCGGTGGCCGTGTTGCGGTAGCGGGCGGTGCGCGGCATGGTGTCGCCGGCCACCTCGTCCATGACAGTGTTATATAGCACCGTGATCTTGGGGTTGGCTTCGACGTCCTCAATGTTGGCCTTGGGCGCCTTCAGTTCGGCGCCCCGCACCAGCAGGGTGACGTGGCGAGCGTACTTCGTCAAGAAGACGGACTCGTCGGCCGCCGCCAACCCGCCGCCAACGACGAAAACATCCAGGCCGGTGAAGAATTCGCCGTCGCAGGTGGCGCAATAGGCCACGCCGCGTCCCTTGTATTGATCTTCGCCCGTGAACCCGACGGAACGAGGCGCCGCCCCAGACGCCAGCACGATGCCGAAGCAGCGCCGGTCGCCGGCGCCCGTGTGGACGACCTTGATGTCGTCGGCCACGTCAAGCCCCGTCACCTCGGCGCCCAGGAACTCGGCCCCGAAGTTGATCGCCTGCTGGCGCATCGTCCGCGTCAACGCCTCACCGGACGTCCGCTCAATGCCGGGGTAGTTGACGACGTCATCGGTGGTGGTGGCCTGGCCGCCGATCTTGTCTTTCTCGACAACCAGCACCCGGTAGCGAGCCCGCGCCAAATAGAGCGCCGCCGTCAGCCCGGCCGGGCCGCCGCCGATGACCACCGCGTCAAATAGATCCTGGTTGTCGTCCATCATGTGCCTTTTTGCTTGTGATTTCTCCACGTTTCCACCACTCTACAGAGCCAACCCCACCCCAGGGCCGAGGCGGCGCTGCGTGGCGATGATCTCCGTGAAAAGTCGCCAAAAACCAACGCCTCGACGGCAGACGTCCCCATCTGAACTGTCGAGGCGGTGGTGTTTGCTTATATCAGAGCATGCCGACGAGGTCGAGCGAAGGCGCCAGCGTGGCGGCACCGGGCTGCCAGTTAGCTGGGCACACCTGGTCGTCATGGGTGGCGACGAACTGCGAGGCCTCGACGCGGCGCAGCAGCTCGTGGGCGTTGCGGCCGACGCTGCCGGAGTTCACTTCGTAGGCGACGATCTTGCCCTCGGGGTTGATGACGAAGCTGCCGCGCTCGGCCACACCGTCAGCCTCGATCATGACGTCAAAGTCCTCGGCCAGGCAATGCGTCGGGTCGGCGAGCATCGGGTACTGAATCTTCTTGATGGTGTCAGACGCGTCACGCCATGCCTTGTGCACCCAGTGGGTGTCGCACGAGACGGAGTAGATTTCGCAGCCGACCTTCTGGAAGTCGGCGTAAAGGTCGGCCAAGTCGCCCAGTTCAGTCGGGCAGACGAACGTGAAGTCGGCTGGGTAGAACACAAAAACCGACCATTTGCCAAGCAGGTCGGCCTTAGTGACGGTCTTGAAGTCGTTGTTGACAAAAGCCTGCACCGAAAAGTCGGCAACATCTTTACCGATAAGAGACATTGTTTCCATCCTTGAATAATTAGGGGCAGGACGAGCCAGCCGTGAGATACAGATATAACAGTAGTCCCGGAAAAGTCATTCCCATGGCCCACTTCCGTCACCGAGCAAACCTGTACAACTGCCGTATGCAAGCAGTGAAAGCTGGCCGCGCGGTGCGGCAAAGCCGAGAAACCGTCCCCCATCGGCCAATTATCACCGTCCAACGACTGACCCTAGTTCGAGGCATCCTGCAAGCTTGTCCGCTACAGTGGTAACACGGGGAAATAACCCGGTTCCAAGGAGGAAATGATGGGAGTGCTCCAAGAGCATTTCACTTTGACCAACGGCGTGCAGATTCCGAAGTTAGGCTTCGGCACTTGGCAGACGCCCGACGACGTGGCACCGCAGGCGGTGCAGGCTGCGTTGCGGGCAGGCTACACGCATATCGACACGGCGCGGGCATACCAGAACGAGGCGGGCGTGGCCAAGGGTATCCGAGGGGCCGGCGCGGGGCGTGACGAGGTGTTCGTCACCACGAAAGTGCCCGCTCAAATGAAGACTTACGCCGAAGCCAAGGCGTCGATTGAGACATCCCTGTCGCAGTTGCAGATGGACCATGTCGACCTACTGCTGATCCACGCCCCGCGTCCATGGCCAGAGATGTTCACCGCCGGCGCGCCGCGCTATTTCGACGAGAACGCCGCCGTCTGGAAGGCGCTTGAGGAGGCCTACCAGGACGGGCGTGCCCGCGCGATTGGCGTCTCCAATTTCCAGATCGACGACATCGAGAACATCACCAGCCGGTGCGACATCACGCCACTGGCCGATCAGATCTTGTTCCACATCGGGCACACGCAAGAGGAACTGGTGGAATATTGCCAGAGCGCGGGCATCCTGGTCGAAGCGTATTCGCCGATAGCCACCGGCAAACTGCTGGACGACCCGAGCATCGCTGTTGTGGCCAGCCGGCTGGGCAAATCGGTGGCGCAGGTGTGCATCCGCTATGCGCTGCAGAAAGGCACGCTACCGTTGCCGAAGTCGGTGCATGAACAGTTCATCATCGAGGACGCCCACGTCGACTTCGAGATCAGCTCGGACGACATGGCAGCTCTAGACTCCATCCAGGACGTCGACGACTAATCCGCCCAGGCGATGGCCACCGCCGAGGCGGTGCTCCGTGACGCAAAAACGCCTGGATCGCGCCACGCGCCGCCGCTTCGTCGCCTGATGGTTTAGTTTGACCCGCCGAGGCGGTGGTGTTTGAGCCTGTGTCAACAGCCACCCGTCCGCCGCCACGGCCAGCTTTGTGGTGAACAGAGGTCTAGTCCGAAAATGACTGTTGTTTGGGCAGGATGGTGACTTGGTAGCCGAGGGTTTCTAGGGCTGTGATGTGGCCTTGGATGGCGCGTTGTGGGTTGTGGTGTTGCTGGTGGTGGTCTGGGC
>Ga0123357_10001001_pt1 | contig 28941 bp, 28 predicted proteins | sample TergutEmb28metaG_FD_89873 | JGI IMG/M metagenome (GOLD analysis project Ga0123357, IMG submission 89873) | Embiratermes neotenicus P4 segment gut microbial communities from Petit-Saut dam, French Guiana - Emb289 P4 | ecosystem: Host-associated > Arthropoda: Insects > Digestive system > Gut ...
GCCGCAGCCGAACGCAACGGACTCCTCACACCAGACGCCTCACCGACACCGCCCCCGCCCAACCTCGACGAACCGCCATGTTGACCAAACACGAAAGTCCACCACCAGAGGGGACTTGACCGAACTCTGCCTATGACGAACTCACGACAGCATCGGCCCTGACGCTGGTACAAGTCGCTCCAGCACAGGGACGGGATGCGGCCTCGCTCACGGCTGAGCAGATATCGTCCATTTCTCGTATTCAACATGTCGTCGCCGTGTATCCATGGTCGAAAGCGGGCCTCTTTCTTCACGGCTCTGGGGGTGAGTCCACAGTGATTTGGGCCCAAAGCGATGTTCCCCTCCTCCGTCCACAACTAGTGCCTGACTATGATTTCACTGGCCCTCTCGGGGGAGATGACATCATCCTCCCGACGACATCCGGCGGAGTCGACTTCACAGGCTCATATCAGCAGAACGTCACGTTCGCCTATCAGGTGTTGGAGGGCAGGAATGGCGGGGATCTGACTGGCGGCACGCACGATGTGACGATGCGTGTCGTGGGGCTCTATGACCCCACGACTGCTGCCAATGTGAATGGTCCGGACGCTGGCTATGTCGCGCATGATCAAGCTGCCGCATGGGAGGCTGCCTATGATGGCACAACCGTGGACGGGCTTGAGGCGCAAGGTTTGCAGCAGGTGTACGTGCAATGTGACTCGGTGGATGATGTCGACCAAGTCGCGGTCGCTGCCAGACAGCTTGGTTTCAATAACACTGTCACCTTTTATCACATCACGCAACAATTGCCGCAGGTGTTCACTCTCGTACGTCTTCTCGTGTATGTCATGACCGGAGCCCTGGCGGTTGTGTGCCTCAGTGTGGGCCTATCCGTCGGTGGCTCGTTCTCCCGCACACGCCGACATGAGATTGGTCTGTTGCGATCCTTGGGGTGGAGGAGAAGGGATGTCTTCTGGGCGGCTTGGGCTGAGCTCGGCCTCTTGGGGCTCTCGGTTGGAGTTGTGGTGACTCTGGGAGGATGTCTTGTGGGACTGGTTGGTGTTCTGGCGATCGGTGGCGCGGATGTCTGGGGGATCACACTCCCCCGTCGGCCATTTCTACCAGGTGTCCCTGAAGCTGTGATGGGACTGGTGCTTCCCACGGTGTGCCTATGGGCTGCGAGCGCCACCAGGCTCGTTCGAGCGTCTGGCATGCCACCGGACACCGCACTCCGCGACACATGACAGCAGGGAGCAGGGGTTCCCCGTCATCTGAAATTCCTCATCGTGGTGGGCCCTGTCACCCTCAGTGGCAGGACCCACCACGTCCGTGGCCGGCTGGGGAATTAGCCACGGGGTGAGCGGTCCCCGTTATGGAGCGCTCGACGTCTAGGGTGATCAGCGGCCCAGTTTACTGGATGTGGACAAGGGCAGTGCTGGTGGTGACGAAGCCGAGGACGAGGGAGGCGAACTCCGACGGTTTCTCGTACATGGCGGCGTGGCCGCAGTCGGGGATGATCGCGTGGGCGGCGCCTGAAATCCCGGCGACCAGGGCGAGTTGATTGGGCAGCGGGGTGATGAAATCCCACTGGGACGAGATGACGAGGGTCTCGGCCTGGATGCGGGCCAGGTTGCCACGCTCGTCGTGGCGCTCGGCGCTGCGGGTGAGCCGGGCGAACCCGTCGTAGGTCTCGGGGGTGAAGACGCGTACGAACATCTCCTCGCGGTCGTGCGCCCATTGCTCGCGGGCGTCGTAGAAGCCGGGGGAGTACACGGTCGGGATGCAGGTGGCGAAGAACTGGTGGCCGTCGTGGGAGTTCATGGCGTACTCCCACGAGTGGCCGATGTCGCGCAGCCAGGCCGAAGTGTGCGCGGTGGTGTTGGACAAGACGAGCTTGGCGACCCGCTCGGGGTGGCGGGCGGCCACGCGCAGCGCCACCTCGCCGCCGTACGAGATCCCGCACAGGTGGGCCCTCTCCAGGCCCAGATGGTCGAGGAAGGCGAGCACGACCTGCTCTTGGCGCTCCAAGGTGTACTCCCGGTCAGACTTCCCGGAGCGTCCCTGGTCGACGAGGTCGAGCAGCAGCAGCCGGGTGCGGGCCGAGAAGGCGGGGACGAAGGCGTCCCAGGAGGCGCAGGACATGAAGATGCCGTTGAGGATCAACAGAGGTTCGCCCTCGCCGTGGGACTCGTAGTAGATCTCCACTCCGTCATGCGTGAACGTGGCCATGGTGTCCTCCTGAGGTGGTCGGTGTCGGCGCGGGGGCCGCGGGAAAAGACCGGGGGGCGGTTCTCATCGCTCGCGCGTCCCGGATCCGTCGGCGGCATGCGCCTCCGGCTCCGGGACGAACAACCGGGGTGAGGGACGAGAACCGCCCCCAAGTCCATCCCTGTCGCTGACACGCGGCCCGGGGCTGTGTGTCTCGTCCCACCGGGCTTCTCCTGTGGGACGAGACACACGCGGGGGGATGCCCGAGGCGGTGTGTGTCAGAAACGTGGAGGGGACACATCACAGGATGTATCCGAAATCTCGGGCGGCGGCCAGCAGGTCGTCGCGGAAGGCGGGATGGGCGATGCTGGCGAGCAGCACGGCCCTCTCGCGTACGGTCGTGCCGCGCAACTGGACCGCGCCGTACTCGGTGACGACCCAGTCCACGTCGTTGCGCGACAGGGTGACGCCGGCGCCGGGGCGCAGGGTGGGGACGATCTTGGAGGTGACCTCCATCTCACCGGTCTCTTTGTTCTTCTTCTCCACTGTGGAGTACAAGGCGATGATCGAGCGGCCGTTCTTCGAGTTCTGGGCGCCGATCGCGGTGTCGGCCTGGCCGCCCGATCCGGAGATCTGCAGGGTGCCGATGGACTCCGAGCAGCACTGTCCGGTCAGGTCGATCTCGACGGTGGTGTTGATCGACACCTGGTTGTCGTTGCGCGCGATCACGTACGGGTCGTTGACCTCCTCGCCGCGACCGGTGAACAGGTCGGTGTTCTCGTGGACGAAGGTGTAGAGCTCGGGGGAGCCGAGGACGAAGGCGAAGACGGTCAGGCCGGTGTCCACCTGCTTGCGGGCGCCGGTGATCACGCCGGCCTTGATCAGGTCCATGATGCCGGTGGTCATCATCTCGGTGTGGACGCCCAGGTCCTTCTTCTCGTACAGGTACTGGCACACCGCGTTCGGGATCCCGCCGATGCCGACCTGGACGCAGTCCCCGTCGTCGATCAGGTCGGCGATGATCCGCCCGATCACCATGTCCTTCTCGTTGGGGGCGACGGAGTCGATGGTGCCCGGCGTCGCGTCGGACTCGATGATGAAGTCGATGGAGTCCGGGTCCAGGTAGTTCTGTCCGGGGCACCACGGCGCGTTCGGGCTGACCTCCAGGATGCGGTACTTGGCCTGGGATCCGATGCGTTCCTCGTACGTGTTCCCGCACGCGAAACGCATCAGGCCGTCGGGCCCGGGGGTCGAGGCCAGGGAGACCATCATCGTCGAGGGGCGGTGGAAGTTGCGCTTGGTCCCGGCGAAGTGGAGGTTGTTGGGGATGTACGACACGCGCCCGGTGTGGTTGAGCTTGCGCAGCAGAGGGGTGGAGAACCAGGACTCGATGACGAAGGACTTGCGGACCATCTCCTCGCTCAAGTACTCCCCCGGCACCGTCGCCAGGCAGTCGGAGACCGTCACGTTGGAGACGCGGTCGGAGATCCTGTGCAGGTTGGACAAGAAGAGCGGAGGCTCGTTGGCCCCCAGTCCGACGGTGATGAGGTCACCGTCCTCGACCAGGTCGAGCGCCTGGTCGACCGAGATGATTTTGGATGCGTAGTCGGTCATGAGGTGTCCTTTCGATCTCAGGCTTTGCCCCATCGGACGCACGTGGACGCCCACGAGTATCCGATGCCTGCGGCGATGAGGGTGATGAGGCTTCCGTCGCGGATCTTTCCTTGTTCCAGTCCCAGGTGGATGGTGAGCATCTGGTCGACCTGGCCGATGTGGCCGTAGTCCTCCAGGTAGGTGGACTGGTCCGGGGTGAGTCCGAGATCGGCGAGCATGGCCAGGTGTTGGCTGCGCTTGAAGTGCAGGATGCCGAGGTAGTCGATGTCGGCGCGGGTCAGTCCGCCCGACTTGCGCAGGGACTCGTCGATGCAGTGGTACCACGTGGGCAGGGAGATCTCGTTGAGGCGCTCCTTCATCCGGGGGGCGTCGAGCAGGCGCAGCGACTTGTACCCCTCGTCCACCGTGTCGGGGGTGAAGGGACGGGTGATGCCGCCGATCTCCACGCCGGCGGTGTGCACCAAGGAGCCGTCGGAGACCTGGTGGGCGCCCAGGATGAGGTTCTCGTCCATGTCCTTGCGCACGATGAAGGCGCCGCCGCCGGCGCCGAGGTCGAACATCATCGACACGGTCGAGTCGGTGTAGTCCACGAAGTCGCCGTTGCGGTAGCCGCCGGCGATCATGATCGTGGTCAGGTCGGGGTCGGCGATCAGCATGTCTTTGGCCATCTTGAGCGCCGTCAGGGTGGTGCAGCAGCGGTTGGCCACGTCGACCCCCCAGGCGTTGACCGCGCCGATCGCGTCCTGGATGTACAGGGCGGACGTGGTCAGGGGGTACTCTTTCCACTCCTCGCCGACGCAGATGATCGCGTCGATCTCTGTGGCGTCGACCCCTGTGCGGGCCAGGGCGTCGAGGGCCGCCTTGGCGCCCATCTCCTGGGTTCCGTCGCCGGGGCCGGGCACCGGTTTGGAGATGATGCCGAGCTTGTCGATGACCGCCTGCTCGGACCACACCCCGCCCGTCGCGTCGGAGATCTCGGCCGCCGACATGCGCGTGGAGGGGAGGTACAAGCCGTAGCCGACGATGCCGACCTGTGTTGTCATGAGTCTCTCCTGTGAGCTGGCCAAGGCGTCAAAGTGACACGCTTGTCATGTTTCAGCCTCAGCATAGCACGCTCGGAAATGATTGCAAGAGGGTCCCGTCCACGCTTCTCGCGTGACACGACGACAGTCCATTGTTTATAACAGTATGGGAAAGATTCCGGGGAAGGGTTTGACAAAGTGACAGTTCTGTCATAATTTACTGCCAATATTCGAGAGAGGACACGGCGTCGTGGACCTATTTGTTCAGCCGCTCCTGCGGAGCCTGGAGACTGGCAGCGTGTACGCGCTGGCAGCGCTCGGCATCATCATCGTGTGGCGTACGTCCCTGGTCATGCACTTCGCCCAAGGATCGATGGGCATGTTCTCCGGAACAGCGGTCGCCTTCGCCTTGAACCGCTACGGGCTCCCCCTGTGGCAGGCCGTGCTCGTAGGCGTGGTGGTCGCCGTCTTCCTCGGCTTCGCCGTGGACTTCGTGATCATCCGACGGCTCAAACGGGCGACCTCGGTCGGCAAGGAGATCATCACCCTCGGCTTGATCATGGTCTTCCTCGGCTTGGCGCCGATCATCTTCGGCACGGACCCGATGCTGCTGCCCAAAGCCATCCCCTCCGGGGACTTCAACGTGGGCGGCGCCACCATCACCTACAACGGGGTGGCCAACATCCTCGTCGGCGTCGCCATCGCGGCCGGGCTGTACGTCGTCCTCCAGAAGACCAAGATCGGCCTGGCTGTGAGAGCGACCGCCTCGAACGACCAGACGGCCCGCCTGATGGGCATCCCCACCCGGACGGTGACCCTGTTCTCGTGGGCCACCGCCGGCGTGCTCGGCATGCTCGCCGCGGTCATGATCGCCCCCACCACCACGGTGACCCCGACCTTCATGAACTCCGTCCAGGTGACCGCCCTGTTCGCCTGTGTGCTCGGCGGGTTCCAGACGTTCTACGGCCCGGTGCTCGCGGCGTACATCATCGCCGTGTCGTCCAACTTCCTCAAGCTCTACGTCTCCACGGTGTGGGGGGATCAGATCATGTTCGGCCTGATCCTGCTCTTCCTGCTCCTTCGTCCCAACGGCCTGATCGGCAAGACCTACATGAAGAAGGTGTGAGACCATGGCCCTGCGCATCGTGAAGAACCCCCACCTCCATTTCATCCTCTTCGGCGTCATCCTCGCCCTGCTGCCCACGGTCGGGCGCGGCATGGGGATGAAGACCTCGACCCTGCAGACCCTGGGCTTCATGCTCATCTACGCCATCGTCGCCTTGGGCCTCAACCTCCTCCTCGGTTACTCGGGCCTGATCTCCCTGGGCACCGCCGGGTTCATGGGGCTCGGCGCCTACCTGGCGGCGTACTTCCAGGACGACCTCAAGCTCGGGTTCTGGCTCGCCGTCCTCGCGGCCCTCGTGATCCCGATCCTGATCGGGTTGGTCGTGGGTGTGATCTCCCTGCGGATCCGCTCGATCTACCTGGCCATCGCCACCTTGTGCATCTCCGAGATCCTGTTGAAGACCTTCGAGCAGTTGGAGTGGTTCACCAGGGGCACGGCCGGCAAGCAGAGCAGGTACCCGACGATCTTCGGCGCCCAACTCGATCGCAATGCCGTCTTCATCGTGATCGTGATCGCGCTCGTGATCGTCATGATGCTCACGTACAACATGGTCCACGGCCAGATGGGCCGCGCCCTGCACGCCATGCGCTCCTCCGAGGTCGCCGCCCAGGCCATGGGCGTCAACATCTTGAAGTACAAGCTCTTCGCGTTCTCGGTCGCCACGATGTACGCCGGGCTGGGCGGGGCCCTGTACCTCTTCTTCCTGCGGTCGAGCTACCCCACGACGTGGAGCCTGTTCATGTCGCTGACCATGATCGCCGTGGTCGTCGTCGGGGGCCTGCGCTCCATCTACGGCACGGTGCTCGGCGCCTTCGTGATCTACGCGGTCCCCGAACTCTTCTTGAAGAAGCTCCCGGTGATCGGCGGCATCGCCGGGCTGCCGTACATCTTCTCCGGCGTCCTGATCATCCTCGTGATCATGTTCTTCCCCAATGGGCTCAAGGGCCTGGCCGACATCGCCAGGAACCTCGTGGTGAGACTGCGCGCCCGGACCGCTGCGAAGGAGGTGGCCGCATGACCGGCGCCCTGAAAGACGGCGAGATCCTGTCCGTCGAACACCTGTCGATCAGCTTCGGCGGCCTGAAGGCCCTCGACGACGTGAGCTTCTCGATCCGCGAGAAGGAGATCTTCGGACTCATCGGCCCCAACGGCGCCGGGAAGACCACGGTCTTCAACTGCGTCACCCAGTTCTACACCCCCGACGCCGGCGCGGTGTGGTTCCGGTACGACCCGGAGCGCCTGCGCCACCACCGGCGCACGGCGTCCCCCGACTCGGCGGGCGCTCCCCAGACGGAAGTGATCGACTTGGTGGGCAAGAAGACCCACACGATCATCCGGTACGGCTTGGTGCGCACCTTCCAGAACGTCGAGGTCATCCCCGAGTTGAGCCTGATCGACAACGTCCTGATCGGCGCCCACGTGGACTTCCGCGCCACCATGGTCGAACAGATCCTGCGCCTGCCCAGGGCCCGCGAAGAGGAGAAGGCCTACCGTGACAAGGCGCTCAAGGCGTTGGAGTTCATGGGGCTGGGGCCGTTGAGCGACCAGTTGGCCGGCGGGCAGCCGTACGGGGTCCTGAAGAAGCTGGAGATGGCCCGTACCCTCATGGCCGAGCCGACCCTGATCATCCTCGACGAGCCGGCCGCCGGGCTGAACGACAACGAGACCGAAGATCTGGCCGCGACCATCCGGCGCGTGCGAGACGAGTACCAATGCGCGATCCTGCTCGTCGAGCACGACATGCGGTTGGTGATGAACGTATGCGAACGGATCTGCGCCATCTCGTTCGGCAAGTTCTTGGCGCTGGGCACCCCGGCGCAGATCCAACAGGACAAACTCGTCCAAGAAGCCTATCTCGGGGAGCAGGAATGACCGACATCGCACTGTCCATCCGCGGGCTGAAAATTCGGTATGGGGCTATCGAGGCCGTCAAGGGGATCGACCTCGACGTTCCGCAGGGCCAGGTCGTCGCTCTGCTCGGCGCGAATGGCGCGGGCAAGACGTCCACCCTGCGGTGCATTTCCGGCCTGACGGAAGCGGCGGAGGGGACGATCACCTTCCAGGGCCAGAAGATCACGGGCAAAGACCCGGAGAAGATCACGAAGATGGGCGTCGTCCAGTCCCCTGAGGGACGCCAGATCTTCCGTGACCTGACAGTGGAAGAGAACCTGCGCACAGGAGCGTTCACCGTCGGCTCCCGGGCGCAGGTGAAGGCCAACTTCGAGATGTGCTACGAGTACTTCCCTCGTCTCAAGGAGCGCCGCTCCCAGATGAGCTACACCTTGTCAGGCGGAGAATTGCAGATGCTCGCCATCGGGCGCGCGCTCATGGCGTCCCCGAAGCTCCTCCTCTTGGACGAGCCCTCGCTCGGACTGGCCCCCTTGGTGGTCAGGGACATCTTCGCGATCATCGCCCGGCTCAAGGCCGCCGGGACCACGGTTCTGATCGTGGAGCAGAACGCCCTGCAGACCTTGAAGATCGCCGATTACGGGTACGTGCTGGCCACGGGCAAGACGTCCATCGAGGGCCCGGCGCACGAACTCATGGCGGACACACGGCTGGTCGAGGCGTACCTCGGCTCGTCTTAAGCTCACCCTTCAAAGAAGAAACAACAAAGGAAAAAGGAAATGAAGAGTAAGAAAACAATTGCCACATTGGCAGCGCTGGCGCTGTCGGCTGGCATGCTCGCCGGGTGCTCCGGCACGTCCAACCCGGGGTCCACGGACTCCGCGGCGTCGGGCAAGGTCCAGGGGGTCACTGACACAGAGGTGTTGATCGCGAACTCGGCGGCCACGTCGGGAACGTACGCCCCGGTGGGCGTTCCCTTCCTCGCGGGCATGCAGGCCTACTTGGACATGGTCAACGCGCAGGGCGGCATCAACGGCCGCACGATCAAGTTCATGCACACGGACGACGAGTTCGATCCCGCGAAGGGCTCGGCCGCGCTGACCGAGTTCGTCGAGGACGACAAGGTCTTCGCCATCGTCGGCGACTTCGGCACCCCGGTGGTGGCGGCGAACGTGGCGCAGCTCAAGGAGTACGGGATCCCGTCGGTGTACTTCGCCACGGGCATCGGCCAGTTGTACGCCGACCACGCCACCACGAACGAGGAAGGGTACAACATCTTCCCCGTGCAGCCCATCTATCGCACTGAGGGCTCCATCATGACCGCGTACGCGACGGGCAAGTTCCAGGCGAAGAAGATCGGCATCATCTACACCAACGATGACGCCGGGATGGATCTGGAGAAGGGCGCGGTCGCGCAGATCAAGTCCATGTCCGGGATCGACTACGTCGAGCAGCAGGTCGCTGCGGGTGCCGCCGATGTGTCGGCCGCCGTCACGGCCATCAAGCAGGCCAATGTCGACTTCATCATCGTGGCCGCGATCCAGGGCACGATGCCGACCATCGTCAAGGAACTCGCCGCCCAGTCGGTGAACAAGGACTGCATCACCACGTATGTGAACGTGTCCTCGGCGATGTCCACCGCCGTCATCGACGACATCACGGGCAAGTTCGACCTGTACGGGTTGGGCTGGGTCGACTACGCGAGCAGCATCGCCCAGACCTCTCTGGCGGACTACCAGGCGCAGATCGATCCGCAGTACGCGATGAACGCGTACGCGCAGACCGGTTGGATAGCGTCGTACTTCTTCTGCGAGGGTCTGCGTCGCGTGGGCTCGGATCCGTTGACGTGGGATTCGTACATGAAGGCGCTGGAGTCGGCTCCGATCCAGAACCCCTTCGGCGGTCTGATCGACTACTCGAACGGTCAGCGGCTCGGCACGCAGGAGATGAACCTGTCGAAGGTCGTCCCCACGACCGATGCGGCCCCGGCCGGTTGGCAGCAGGTCGAACCCCTCCAGGGCGTGAGCGCCCTCCTCGGGAAGTGACGCGTCGCGTCTGATCACCATGGACGTGGGTGGCGCCTTCGGGCGCCACCCACGTTTGGTTTGTGGGGATCGAGGCCACGTCTCGTCACGAAGCTGTGCCCGGCTTGTCCCCTTCCGTGGGTGGCATGTCGTCGACGACGATCATCTTCCCTCGGCTGAGGGACATGGCGGCGCCGATGACAGACATCGCGGCGGCCACGAGGAAGACGACCACCAGGCCGGACTGGAAGGGCGACGAGATCAGTTGGGGGAAGAAGGTGTGGCCTGTCAGGGTGGCCACGTCGGATGGCGCCAAGGTGTTCAGCACGCCGGCCTGTTGCAGCATGGTCTGCACGGGGTTGTAGCCGAGGAAGGCGGCGAACAGGCTGGCGACCGGGGGGAGGGCGGAGATGGCGAGGGCCTGGGTGGCCGGGACGCCCTGGGCGGCGAGCCCGGACTGCAGGGCTTGAGGCAGGGAGTGGGACAGCCCGACGATCATCAGGGAGAAGAACAATGCCATGGACAACGAGGTCCCGGCGTTCTGCAGGGTGCTGGTGACGCCCGAGGCGGCCCCCCGGTCTGAGGCGGGCACGGCGTTCATGATGGCCGTACGGTTGGGCGCTCCGAACATGCCCGAGCCGATTCCCGACAGCCCGGTCATCACGGCGAACTCCCAATAGGAGAAATTGACGGGGATGAGCAGCAGGCCGATGAAGGTGGCGGCCACGATGAGCAGGCCGACAGAGGCGAATCCACGTGCGCCGAAGCGGTCGGACAGCATCCCGCAGATGGGTCCGGCGACGACGAACCCGGCTGTGATCGGGAGCATGTAGATCCCGGCCCAGAGGGGTGTCTGGGCGTAGTCGTACCCATGGAGAGGAAGCCAGATCCCCTGGAGCCAGATCACCAGCATGAACTGCAAGCCGCCCCGCCCGATGGACGACAGCAGCGCCGCCAGGTTTCCGAACGTGAAGGCGCGAATCTGGAAGAGGCGCATGTTGAGCATCGGATGCTCGGTGTGGAGCTCGACCGCGATGAAGACGCCCAGCACGAGCAGGCCGCCTCCGATGGCTGTGAGGACCAACGGGTTGAGCCACCCCGTGGACTGCCCCCCGTACGGTTGGATGCCGTACGTGATGCCGGTGAGGAGGACCATGAGCCCCGCCGCCAGCAGGAGATTGCCCCACAGGTCCATACGGCTGCGCTTGTGCTCACCGAGTTCGCGGAGAGAGATGTACGACCAGATCGTGCCGAAGACGCCGACGGGGACGCTGACGACGAACACCATCCGCCAGTGGACGGTCGCGAGCAGACCCCCGGCGACGAGGCCGATGAAGGATCCAGCGATGGAGGCGACCTGGTTGATGCCCATGGCCATCCCCCTTCGGTGCGGAGGGAACGCGTCGGTGAGGATGGCGGTGGAGTTGGCGAAGAGCATGGCGCCGCCGATGCCCTGGACGAAGCGCCAGGCGATGAGCCAGGCGGCGCCAGGGCTGTTGGTCAAGGGGTCGCAGGCCAGGCCGATGGAGCCCGCCGTGAAGACGACGAAACCCAAGTTGTAGATCCGCACGCGTCCGAACATGTCGCCCAGGCGCCCGAAGGTGACCACCAGGACCGCCATGGCGAGGGTGTAGCCCATCATCATCCACAGCAGATATGACACATTGCCGCTCTGGAGCGGGTTCAGGCCGATGCCGGCGAAGATCGCGGGAAGCGAGATCATGACGATGGAGGTGTTGAGCGTGGCCATCAACATGCCGAGGGTGGTGTTGCTCAAGGCGATCCACTTATACCGGGGGCTGACACTGGGGGTGGCGGCGGAACGCATGGCGACGAGACGCTTTCATGGACGGCTGGTGATCAGGAGGTGACTCCTGACATCCATATTAGACACGCCAAGGTCCTGCGGTCGCCGGGGTCGCATGATGGAGGGGTGAATCCACAGCGCTGCGTGCGCACGGCAGTGTGCGCAGAGTCGTTGGCACTCGCCGTCATCGGGCGTTTTGGGCATGTGATAGTAGGTGTGCTGCCTGAGGCGACCTGTCACTCCGCAAGCCAACGGGGTGGGAACGCGGTGGTTCTTTGTGAGCCTCCGACGTTTCGTCATCGTTCCATAAAGGCTCCGGCAAGCCAGAACAGTCACAATGGGGTCGTGAAACCTTTATGAACAGGCTGGGTTCGTCGACGTGACTTCATAAAGGGTCACGCGTCTTGGGCGACTAGCGTCCACGCCGGGTTCGCTCGTGTTCCGGCGTTGTGGATCACGCCGTCGCGGCGCAGTTTCGCCAGCAGGTAGGTGATCTTGCGGGCCTTGGCGTCGGCGCTCCGCAGAGACGCTAACTGGTCAGCCAGGAGAGCGTCGATGTCGTGGCGCGTTGCTGAACCCGACGTCGTGAGGTGGTCGACGATTGTCCGCAGCAGCGGCTTGTCACCCGTGACCCGCGACTGAACCTCTTCTGATGCCGGGGTGGGTGGCTTCGTACACGTTGCGGAAAGTGACCGACGGTTCTGTGCCCTGGGTGATCTGCCACTTCAACGACTGCTGGCGTTCAATCTCGGGCCGATAGTCGGTGCCGACAACCGTGTGGCTCTTGTCGCGCACTCCGAGGATCAACCAGGCGGAGTCGGCACCGCGCAGATTCGCTTCGTTGCTCAACGCGGAAAAGTACGAGCCAATCTTGTCGGTGCTGTAGTCGCGGGAGGCTTCCTTGAACTCGACCGTCTCGCTCTCCCAGCCCGCGATCAGTTGATCTAGCAGGCTGAGCAGATCCTGCTGAGTCACCGTTCACCGCCTTCCGTGTTCCGGCTATGTGTCTAGTCTACGGGCCGCATCTCCAGCCGATTAGCTTCCCCACAGCCAATTCTGAAGTGCAGCGATGACGCTTGGCGTCACCTATGTGAGCTAGGCCCACACTCGCTGAGTGTGGGGATGGGTACTCCTGTGTGCCTAGACGAATCGCTGAGGCGACTCGGAGTCGCCACCTCCGCCGCTTTGAATGATCCGCGAAACGGCCAGGTTGTTCAGGCGTGGTCTGGATGTATGGCGGAACAAGGGTATTCCTACGACAGTCCGCAGGGCACCATGTCGGCTGGGTAGGGGCGAACCCCGGACGCGAGAGAGTTGGCGACAGCCCAGGCGGACGCTGAGTGCAAGGTCCGCGTGGGATTGGTGGAGACCATGCGCGATGTGCGGATCGAGCACGAGCGCGACGCTATCGCGAAGAATCGTCCTGTCGTCGACCGCTTCCATGAGTTGGGGCTCGCCGCTCTTGAGAAGGCGTAGGCCGTCGTGGCTCAGCACTCGTAGGAGTGAGTGTGCACTGGCAAGATTCGCGAACATGGTAGCCTGGGGCGCACGTGGCCCACGGGGTGTGGGGTGGTGAAAGTGTGGGAAGACTGTATGGTGATTCGTCGTGTGTCGCGACTCCTGGGTGGAGTCCTGTTGGGAGCTGGACTGCTTGCCGGCTGCTCTGCTCATCCATCTGGCGAGCTCGAGCCGTCGGGGAGTGGAGACTCATCATCGCCGTATGGCACAATGAATCCTGGCGAGACCGGCGTGCAGTCGGAGTCGCCAGGAGTCTCGGCGCCTGCTGCCCAGTCACCATTCATGGCTGAGTACCTGACGGCTGAGCAACAGTCGGTCATTGAGAATGCTTCTGATGTACTGATCGCGAGGTGCATGGCCGCAGCGGGTTTCATGTACGAAGGGTCAGATCATACGACTGTCTCGTCGCCGATCACCAGGGATTATGACCCCACGTGGGGGCCCCTTGCCCCGGAGTCAGCTGCTAGCAATGGGTACAACAACCCGTACATACCCACCCTGGGACCGGATGGCCAGTGGACGACTCCTCAATCTCATGACGGGCCTTGGGAACAGACTGACGCGGATCGGGGGTATTTGGATGCGCTGATCGGGTCAGGCGACTCCCCTCTGGCGGGTGGTTGCACGGGAGCGGCGTCTGAGCAGTTGGGCCGCTCGGGTCCTCAGTGGTTGTCTGCGGTCAACGCGGTGACCGATCTTCAGTATCAGGCGGATTCGGCGGCGCAGAACGATCCACGTCTCGGCGAGGTGGTCCGCGCGTGGTCGGATTGTATGGCGGGGGAGGGATACGCATACTCCACTCCCCAGGCGGCGATGTCTGACGCATGGGGACGGTCCCTCGACCCGCGAGAGCAGGCGACTGCCTATGCGGATGCTCAATGCAAGGAGGAGGTTGGTCTGATGCAGGCTCTCCAGGACCTCCAGTTCGAGTATGAACGTGACGCGATCGCGAAGAATCGTCCTATCGTCGACCGCTTCCATGAGTTGGGGCTCGCCGCTCTTGAGAAGGCGGAGGCGGTCTTGGCTCAGCAGGCACACGGGTAGTGACATGGTGACTGCTAACCCCAGTTCTCCACTGAGGAGGCGTTGGCTCTGGGTGACGGTGATCGCCGCTCTGCTGATGGGCGCCTCGGGGTTCGTCGCTGGCCGGTTCATTCAGTCGCCGCAGCAGGTGGCGGCGGAGGCGGCCCCGCCGGTCCCGTCGTTGATCACAGCGGAGGTGGTCCAGCAACGGTTGTCGAGCACGGTGATCACCCGTGGCACGGTGTCGGCTCTGTCTGAGGTGAACATCGGGTACGGGATGCTCGTCAAGGGCGACTCAGGCCCTGGTGGCGAGGTCGGTGGCGCGTCGGGGATCCTCACTGCGATGCACGTGAGGCCGGGGGATCAGATCCGCGCGGGCGGGGTCCTCGCCGAGGTGTCGGGGCGGCCGATCATCCTGTTGCCGGGCAGCCGGGTGATGTACCGGGACATGGCGCCTGGCGCGACAGGCCCCGACGTGTTGCAACTGAACCAGGCCCTGGATGCTTTGGGGTACCTTCCCGGTCGGGTCACAGAATCCTTCGGGTGGGCGACGCAACAAGGATTGACGAGTCTCTACCGTGCCGCGGGATACGCTGTGGCGACCACTGATGGTGGCAGCGGCGAGGACGCGAAGCGGGTGGCGGCCGCACAATCGGCGGTGACAGCGGCAGAGAGGAATCTCGCGAAGCTGAAGGAACCGGTGGCGAGCGAGGGAGCAGTCCCCCCGGCGGCCGCCGACATCCGTGCGGCCGAGGACGACGTGGCATCCGCTCGTACCGCCCTGGACGTGACCAAGGCGATGATCGGGGTGATCGCTCCCCAACGCGAGATCCAGTTCATTCCCGAGTTGCCGGCGAATGTCGTCATGGCTGCCACAGACGTGGGATTCGCGACGCCTGCGGTCATCGCGCGGGTGACGACGTCTGATCTGGAGGTGGTCGCCACGGTGGCCGCGAGCCAGGCCGGTTTGCTCGCCGAGGGGACGCCAGTGGAGATCCAGCTCCCCGACCAGACCACCGTCACCGGGGCTGTCTCCGGGATCGCATGGGGCGACACGAGCACGCGACAGGTCCATGTCCGACTCGACGCTCCCCTGGACTATGCCCTCGCACGGCAGGACGTGAAAGTGACCTTCACGGCTGCGCAGACGGCCGGAGAAGTGCTGGCCGTGCCTCCCGGGGCGCTCTCGTCGAGTCCTTCCGGCGCTCTGCGAGTCACGGTGGTGGGGGCGGACCGAGCCCTGATTCCAGTGGAGGTGACCGTCGGCGTCCACGCCGACGGGCTGGTCGAGATCAACCCCGTCGACGCGGTGGTGAACCCCGGAGATCTCGTTGTGATCGGGGCTGGATGAGCGGCACGCAGTTCGCTCGGCTGAGCGGGGTCGGTCGGGTCTACGCCGGGCTGACGCCGGTGGTCGCGCTGGAGGACGTGTCTCTGGCGATCGAGGATGGGGACTATGTCGCCCTCGTGGGCCCCTCCGGGTCCGGGAAGTCCACCCTGCTGAACGTCCTGGGTCTCCTCGATGTTCCGACGAGTGGGACCTACTGGCTGGACGGGTACGATGTGGCGACTCTCGGCGAGGCTGAACGGGCCGCGTTGCGCGGATCGCGTATCGGCTTCGTCTTCCAGGGGTTCCACCTGACCCCGTACCGTACCGCCCTGGAGAACGTGGAGATGGCTGGTCTCTACGCCGGGGTCCCGCGCGCCCGACGCCGGGCACGCGCTCGTGACGCGCTCGACGTCGTGGGGCTGAGCCATCGTCGTGATTTCTATCCCACGCAACTGTCAGGCGGGGAGAAACAACGTGTGGCCATCGCTAGGGCCCTCGCAGGCCAGGCGCAACTCCTGCTGTGCGACGAGCCGACCGGGAACCTCGACTCCGCGCGTGGGGAGGAGATCATCGACTTGTTCGAGCGGATGAACCTGGACGGTCACACAATCGTCGTCGTCACCCACGACGACGCCGTCGCTCGCCGTGCCCGACGCTGCTTCCATGTCAGGGATGGCCATGTCGCCGACGACATCCAGGGGGGTGTGGCATGAAGAAGGCGACATCCCTTCGCCCCAAGCTGAGACTGATCGATGTGCTGCGGGAGGCGGTGACGTCGGTGGCGGCCCGTCCCGCTCGATCTGTGTTGACGATGCTCGGCACGACCCTGGGCACCGGCGCCTTCGTTGTCATCATCGGCTTGACGTCCACGGCGTCGAGCCAAATCACCTCCCAGTTCACCCAACTGGAGGCCACCTCGGTGACGGTCACCGACCAAGCAGGGTCGGCTTCGGGTGGGTACCACTTCCCCGACCACGTCGGGGCCATCATGCGCGATCTCAACGGGGTGGTGGACGCCGGAGTGTACTTCCGAGTCCCCACGAGCGATGAGGCGAGGCATATCCCGATCGCCACCCGCGCTCAGGCGGATGTCCCGGACACCACGACCGGCGCCCACTTGAGCGTGTACGGCGCGGAGGCCGGGACCTTCGTCGCGGCGGGTGCGACCTTGTCCAGCGGAGTCTTCCTCGACGACATCGACGACATGGCCCGGTTCCCTGTCGCCGTCCTGGGGCAGGCCGCCGCGCGTTCCCTGGGAGTGGGCACGGTCGCCACCAGGCCGACCGTGTTCATCGGCGACGAGCCGTACACCGTCGTCGGCGTCGTGGACTCCGCCGGCAGTCTGCCGGAATTACAGTCGGCTGTGATCCTTCCAGCGCATGTGGCCCTGGAGAGGTACGGCGCCCCGGTCGCGCCCTATGTCGCCCGGGCTCTTATTCGTACCGACCTGGGCGCGGCCCGGCTGATCAGCAGCCAGGCCCCGTACGCCCTCGCCCCACAGGCGCCCTCCGACCTCGTCGCCGCCGCCCCTCCCGACTGGTCGACGCTCACCGATCCAGTCAATGACTCGATGAACTCCCTCCTGCTGGCCCTGGCGGGAGTGGCCCTCCTCATCGGCGTCGTGGCGATCGCCAACACGGCCCTGGTGGCGGTGATGGAGAGGACGGGCGAGATCGGGCTGCGCCGGGCCCTCGGCGCCCGTGCCTCGCATATCGCGCAGCAGTTCCTTCTCGAAGCCGTGGTGACCGGCGCCGTCGGCGGTCTCATCGGTGGGGCCACAGGTGTCCTCGGGGTGGTGGCGACGGCCTGGGTACGGCAATGGACTCCCGTCCTCGACCCACGCTTGGCCCTGGTCGCCCCTGTGATCGGCGTGGTCGCCGGGTGTGTCGCCGGGCTCTATCCTGCGCTGAAAGCCGCCCGGATCCAACCGTCCTCCTCGCTCAGAAGCGCATAGACACCTCTTTCGGTCGCGAAGGATAATCGATACAGTGTAAGGAGAATTTCAGAAAGTAAGGAGGCATGATGGCGCTGGCGACTCTCACCTCGAAAGGCCAGGTGACGATTCCTGTGTCGGTCCGGAAGGCGTGCGGTTTGAGCACTGGGGCTCGCTGGGGCTTCTTCGTCACGAGCGAAGACACCATCGTCATTCGTACTCGTACCCCCTCTTTGGCCGACCTGTGCGGCTCATTGTCGAGCAACGGCGTCCACGTGGGTGTGGACGCGATGGACGACGCTGTCGCCGATGCCGTCGCCGAGGGCTGGAGTCGGCGATGATCGGCGTGGACGCCACTGTCCTCGTCCGCTATCTCGTGCGCGACGACGAGGAGCAGACCGCCCGCGCCAAGTCGGTGATGGAGGGGTTCACGGTCGATGAACCCGGGTTCATCCCCATGGTGGTCCTGCTGGAGACGGCGTGGTTGCTCAGGCGGACGTACAAAGTTCCCCGCGAGGATGTCCTGGCCACGGTGGAAGCCCTCGTCGCGTCGGATCTGATCCATGTCCAGGACGAGTCCGTCGTGGCCGAAGCGCTCGCCACCGCCCGGATGCACGGGTGCGACCTCCCCGACGCCCTGCTCGTCGCCCAGGCGCGCCATGCGGGGTGTGCGCGCACGGTGACCTTCGACCGGAGAGCCGTCGGCCTGCCCGGCATGGAAGTCGTCTGAGGCGGGTGGGGCTCGTCGTGACTCCGCCGAGAGCAGGTGAATGATGCTGGATTCGATCGTGCCAGATGGCGTCCAGGTGGTCGCCGCGACCCAGGATGTGTCGCTCGACACCTTGTGGCCCGGGGAATGGGAGCGGGTGAGCGCCGAGCCAGCGGCTCGGCAGGGGGAGTACGCGACTGTACGGGACTGCGCCCGTACGGCCGTGGGCGCTCTCGGCGTGGCGCCGGGGCCGATCCTGGCGGACTCCCGGGGCGCTCCTGTGTGGCCTGACGGGATCATCGGCGCCATGACCCACTGTCGTGGGTACCGTGCGGCGGCTGCCGCGCGGCGGGGATGGTTGCGCTCGATCGGGATCGACGCCGAGCCTGCGGCGGCCCTGCCCGAGCGCGTGCTAGAGCGGATCAGTTCGAAGAGGGAACAGGCGTGGATCGCCATGTTGGCAAGGAAGGACGCGAGCATCCCCTGGGACCGGATCCTGTTCTCCATGAAGGAGAGCATGTACAAAGCGTGGTACCCGGTCGCCACAACCGGTCTGGGATTCCACGACGTCGACCTCCACCTCCACGACGATGGCACATGTGGTGTCCATGTCCTCGTCGACCAGCCTGACTCGCTCCAACCCCTCACCTGGCAAGCCCGGTGGGCCGTCGAGGATGATCTGCTCGCGACGGTCGTCTGGCTGCAACAGCATCCCTTGCATGGGGGCCGATGGTGATTCGTCTTCTGACAGAGTACGTATGTAAACTGAGATCCTACAATGACATGCTGAATGGGAGGTCATGATGAAGAGCGCGGTTGTGCAAGTCCGGGTTGACGACGCCATCAAGAACGACGCAGACGAGCTGTTCCAAAGCCTCGGTATGGACACTGCAACAGCTGTGCGGATGTTCCTCGTGCAAGCACTACAGGCGGGAGGTCTCCCGTTTCCCATCCTGAGCCAACCTCGCTACAACGCCACAACGGAGGCGGCCATGGAAGAAGCCAAGACCATTGCTCAGCATAAGGCTGAGGACCGCGTCTTCGACTCTTTCGCGGCTTATCGCCAGTCTTTAGGCGTCTGAAGCAGACTAATCGAACAGATCGGCGTGGCTCCCAGTGCGCGCTGCGACGAGGCGGTCAGCCTCGACGTAATAGATGAGCAGCCAGTCTGGCGCGATGTGGCATTCACGAAACCCGCGATACTGACCTGACAAAGCATGATCATGTCTCGCCTCAGGAAGGGGTTGCTGGCGTAACAGCAGGTCAAGCACTGCCTGTAATAGGTCAAGATCAAGGTGGCGGCGTGCCATACGCTTCATGTCGCGATCAAATTCGTTGGTTGCCGCAAAGCTCAGCATCTAGGCCCTCCTGTCGCTTGTAGCACAGGATAGCTTGATGGTAGTAGGGATGCGAAATTGACGGTCTGTGAGCGGTAGCCGCACAAGGGAGTTGAGTTGGTATGCCGACTCAGCGCACCAAGGCGAAGGACAGTTCCGCGCTCACGCAGAGTTCGTCGTTGACCGTGCCTGTGCCTGTCATGAAGTAGAAGGCGCCTTTGTTCGCGGTCAGTGTCGTGGTGAAGACGATGGTGTCGCCGGGTCTCACGATGCGGCGGAAGCGGACTTTGTCCATGCCGGAGAAGAAGGGGGTGGCGCCGGCCATCTTGTCCGCGATGAGCACCGCGGAGCTCTGGCCCATCATCTCGCACAGGATGACTCCGGGCACGACCGGGTTGCCGGGGAAGTGGCCCTGGAGGAAGAACTCGTCGCCGCGCACGGTGTAGCGCCCGACGGCGGTGTCGCCCTCGATGTGGGCCTCGTCCACCAGCAGCATGGGGGGACGGTGGGGGAGGATGGTCTGGATTTCCGTACGGTCCATGGTCACTCCTGTTCCATCCGGCGGAAGAGCACCCCGGCGTTGTGGCCGCCGAACCCGAGGGAGATCGACAGGGCTGTGCGCACATCCGCCTCGCGGGACACCCCGGGCACGTAATCCAGGTCGCAGTCGGGGTCCGGGTCGGTCAGTCCGATGGTGGGGGGAATCCGGCCGGCGCCCAGCACTTTGAGCGCCGCGATGGCCTCCATCCCGCCGGCCGCGCCCAGCATGTGCCCGGTCATGGACTTCGTCGAGCTGATGGCGACCCGGTACGCCATGTCGCCCAGCGCCTGCTTGATCGCCATGGTCTCGATCTTGTCGTTGAGGGGGGTCGAGGTCCCGTGCGCGTTGATGTACAGGTTCTCGTCGGCGGGGATCCCGGCGTCCTCGAAGGTCAGCCGGATCATGGCCGCGCTGCCCTCGGCGTCGGGTTTGGGGGCGGTCATGTGGAAGGCGTCGCAGGTGTTCGCGTACCCGATGACCTCGCCGTAGATGGGCGCGGACCGGGCCTGGGCGTGCTCGAGTTCCTCCAGGACGAGGACGCCGGCGCCCTCGCCGATCACGAATCCGGAGCGGCCCTTGTCGAAGGGGATGGACGCGCGGTCCGGGTCGGCGGTGGTGTTGAGGGCCATGATGTTGGCGAACCCGCCGACCGCGAGGGGGTTGATGGACGCCTCCGCGCCGCCGGCCAGGATGGCGTCGGCCGCGCCGTACACGATGGCGCGGTACGCCTCGCCGATGGCGTTGGTCCCCGAGGAGCAGGCGGTGACCACGGGCAGGTTGGGGCCCTTGGCGCCGTGCCTGATGGCGACCAGCGCCGAGCCCATGTTGGCGATCATCATCGGCACGAAGAAGGGGGAGATCCTCCCCGGTCCGCGGTTGAGGAGCACCTCGGTCTCGCGGATCGAGGTGGAGATCCCTCCGATCCCGGAACCGATGTACACGCCGAAGCGGTACGGGTCCACCGAGTCGGCAAGCCTGGAGTCCTCCATGGCCTGGGCGGCGGCCGCGATGGCGTACTGGGCGTACAGGTCGGTCTTGCGCGCGTCGGAGGCCTCCATGTACAGGCTCGGGTCGAAGCCCTTCACCTCGGCGGCCAACTCGACCTTCTGGTCGGTCGCGTCGAACCGGGTGATGGGCCCGATGCCGTGGCGCCCCGCCAGCAGCGCGTCCCACGTGGACGCGACATCATTGCCGACCGGGGACACGCACCCCATGCCTGTGACGACCACTCGTCTCATAGATCACTCCTCATCCTTGTTGTGTTAGATCCGCATGCCGCCGTCGACCTGCAGCACCTGGCCCGTGATGTAGCTCGCCTGGTCGGACGCCAGGAAAGCGACCACGTGGGCCACTTCCTCTGGGGTCCCCATCCGCTTCAACGGGATCGTCTCCAGGAGGCTGAGTCGCTGCTTCTCAGGCAGGTTGGCGGTCATGTCCGTGGTGATGAACCCCGGGGCGACCACGTTGCAGGTGACCGCACGCCCGCACAGTTCGAGGGCCATCGACTTGGTGAAGCCGATCAACCCCGCTTTGGCCGCGGCGTAGTTCGCCTGTCCGATGTTGCCCATCAAGGCGATCACGGACGACACGGTGATCAGCCGACCGTGAGGGGACCGCAGCAGTGACCTCACCAGGTGGCGGGTCATCGCGATCGCGCCTTTGAGGTCGACCGCCAGGACTGTGTCGAGGTCCTCCTCGCTCAGTCGCAAGAGGAGAGCGTCTTTGACGATCCCGGCGTTGTTGACGAGGATGTCCACGCCGCCGTCGGCTTGGATGGCGTCGCACACCTCCCGTACGCTCGCCCAGTTAGAGACGTCGCATTGTCGGACGCGGGCCTTGACCCCCGCCTCGCGCGCCAGGGCGCAGGTCTGTTCGGCGGCTTGCGTGGCGCCGGCGTAGACGATGTCCACGTCCGCGCCCATGCTCGCCAACTCCAGGGTCACGGCACGCCCGATTCCTCGGGAGCCTCCGGTGATCACGGCGCGTCGGCCGCTCAGTGGTTTGTCAGTCATGGAGCACCTCCAGTGTGCGGGTGAGAGAATCGTCGTCCCGCACCGATGCGGTCCGCACGTTCTCGTCGATTTTGCGGATGAAACCCGTGAGGGTCGTGCCCGGGCCGACCTCGATGAAAGTGTCGAACCCGTCGGCGATCATGGTGCGAATGGTCTGCTCCCACCGCACGGGATGGTTGACCTGATTGGACAGCAGGGCCTTGGGATCTGTGTACAGGGCCCCGGTCATGTTGGCGTAGATCGGAATCGCAGGCGGTGAGAAGCTCATGTCAGCGACCACCTCGCGCAAGCGGGCCGCCGCGTCGTCCATCAGCGGTGAGTGGAAGGCGCCGCTCACCGCGAGCGGGATGGCTTTCCCTCCGGCGTCCGCCATCGCTTGCCTGACCGAATCGGCTGACGACGTCGCACAGGCGACAACAGTCTGACCGGGACAGTTGTAATTGACAGCGTACACCTGGTCCAGGGTCGAGCACACCTCTTCCACCTGGGAGGACGACAGTTTCAGCACGGCGAACATGGTTCCGGGGTTCTCCTCGCCACAGGCGTGCATGGCGTCGGCGCGCTGGCGTACGAAGTCGAAGGCGTGGTCCTGGTCGAAGAGGGACGCGAAGCAGGCGGCGGCGACCTCGCCGAGGGAGAACCCCGCGACGCCGTCGACCCTCACGCCTGCCTCCTCCAGAGCCCGGGCGCAGGCCAGGTCGACGACGAACAGGCACGGTTGCGTATTGGCGGTGATGTTCAACTGCTCCTGGGGGCCGGTGAAGCACAGGTCTCGTACGGGCGGCCAGACCGCCTCGGCCCGGTCGAAGACCGAGCGGGCGGCCGGGGACGACACGGACAACTGCTCGCCCATCCCGGGGGTCTGCGCCCCCTGCCCGGCGAACACGACGGCTACGCGACCCATCGCGACGCTCCTGACAAGAGGGCCTCTGCCTGGCCCACGACCTCGTCGATGATCTCGGCGACCGTCTGCTCGGCGTGCACCAGACCGGCGACCTGTCCGGCCATGAAGCACCCATCGTGCTCATCCCCCTCGACCGCCGCCAGTCGCAGCGCGCCCCCGCCGAGCGCCTCGAGGGCCTCGTTCGTGACGGTGTGATCCGATTCCTTCTGGGCGAACATGCGCGTGAAGTCGGTCTTGAGCGACCGGACGGGGTGGCCGAGACGACGTCCCGTCGCCATGGTGTCGATGTCCTTGGCGGCAAGGATCTTGGCCTTGTACGTCGGGTGGACGTTGCACTCCTTGGCGACCAGGAAGCGGGTGCCCATCTGCACCCCGCACGCCCCCAGCATGAACGCCGCCGCCATCCCGCGACCGTCGCCGATCCCGCCCGCCGCCAGGACGGGAATGCTCACGGCGTCACGGACCTGGGGCACGAGGGCCATCGTGGTCAGATCGCCGACATGGCCGCCGCTCTCCCCGCCTTCGGCGATGACCGCCGCCGCGCCGCACCGTTCCACCAGCTTGGCGATGCCGGAGGAGGGGACGACGGGGATGACCGTGATGCCGGCCTCCTGCCAGGTCTTCATGTACGGCGCCGGGTTGCCGGCGCCTGTGGTGAGGACGGGGACCTTCTCCTCGGCCACCATCGCCGCGATGGCGGGGGCGAAGGGGCTCATCAGCATGATGTTGACCCCGAAGGGCTGATCGGTCAGGGTCCGCACCCGGCGGATCTGGCCCAGGACCACCTCGACGGGGGCGTTCCCGGACGCGATGATGCCCAACCCTCCAGCGTTGGACACCGCCGCGGCCAGGTCGGCGTCGGCGATCCATGCCATCCCGCCTTGGAAGACGGGGTAGCGGATGCCGAGGCGGTCGCAGATCTCAGAGACGATCATGACCGGTCAGTGGGTCTTTTCCAGGACGGCCATGAGGTCGCCCACGCAGTTGATCTCGCCGTTCATGTCGATGGACACGCCCAGCGTCTCTTCCACCTTCATGACCAGTTCGACGGTCTCCAGCGAGTCCAGGTTCAACGATGAGAACGTGGTCTCCGGGGCGATGACCAAGGAGTCGTTGCCCTTATATTCCCTGACAATTTGTGCGATTTCCTCGAACATAATTTCCTCCATATATAACGGTGGGAGTCACTCCCATTCCATGACACAACTTCCGTAGGTCATGCCAGCTCCGAAGGCGCACAGTAGTAGTTTGTCTCCGGGGTGGATCTTGCCTTGTCCGCGCATCTCATGGAGCAGCAACGGGATGCTCACCGCTGAGATGTTGCCGTACCGATCGATGTTCAGAGGGAATTTGTCCGGGCTGAGCCCCAGACGGCTGATGGTGAAGTCGATGATGCGCTTGTTGGCCTGGTGGATGACGTAGTGGTCGATGTCGTCGGGGGCCAGGTCCAGGGCGTCGAGGCAGCGCTGTACCTCGTGTTCCATGATGGAGACGGCGTACTTGAAGACCCGCTTGCCGTCCATCTCGACGTACCCGGGCTCGTCCCGGGTCGGGGCGAGGGGAGAGTTCCCGCTCATGCGGTTGCGCATGGTGATGGCCGTCATGTCGGGGATGGCGCCGACGTGGATCTGCTTCAGCATCGATCCCGCCGTGATCACGCACGCGGCCGCGCCGTCCCCGAACAGCACGCAGGTGTTGCGGTCGGTCCAGTCGACGTGGGCCGACATCTTCTCCGTGCACACCAGCAGGATCGTTCTCGCCCGTCCGGCGGAGATCAGGCTGGCGGCCAGGTCGAGGCCGTACACGAACCCCGCGCAGGCGCCGTTGACATCCAGGGCCGCGCAGGTGGCGGAGATCTGGTCGGCGACGGCGCACGCCAGCGAGGGGGTACGGGTGTCCCCTCCGATGGTCGCGCACAGGATGTAGTCCAGGTCCTCCCCTTGGACACCGGCGTCGAGCAGGGCGGCGCGGGCGGCGGTCGTGGCCAGATCCGTGGCGGTCTCGTCCACGCAGATGCGTCGGCTGGAGATGCCGGTCATCGTGGAGATCCATTGGTCGGAGGTGTCGAGGCCGGTGATGGCCGTCAGTTCGTCGTTGGAGACTTCGCGGGCTGGAAGCCCCACTCCTGTGCCGATGATCGAGATGGTCACTTAGCCTGCCTTCGCCTGACGCTGGAAGAAATCGTTGAGCTGGCCGATGGCCGTCAACAAGAGGTCGCGTTGGTCGGGCTCGAATTGGCTGGCGACGTTGCGGACCATGCGCTGGTGGAAGATGGTGTGGGCGCGGTCGATGCGCTCTCCCTCCTCGGTCAGGCGGACCGTCACCCGACGGCCGTCGACATCGGAGGGGACCTTGACGACGTACCCCTTCTGTTCGAGCTTCTTGACCGCGATGGTGGTGGTGGGCATGGCGAGTTGCATGCGGGCCGCGATCTGACCGACGGTGGCCTGATCCTCCAGGCGAGCGATGCAGTCGATCATGTGCGCCTCGCCGATGGTGAGCGGCACGCCCATGACGGTGCTCAGCGAACGGGACTCGTACTTCAAGATGGTGTTGAACGTGTCCACCAGCAAGTCATTGAGCTTCGACTCGAAGTCGCCCATGTCACCTCCTTCTTCTCGGTCAAGTACTTAGTTTTACAAACTATTTTCACCCACATATTAACCACATCAATCGAAGGTCGTCAATCACCGCCCGCGACCGCGTCCCGTTTTCACCCCGTGGTGGCCGTCTGCAGGGGCCGGCAGGGACCCTTTCATGCCTCAGTTGTGATCTGGCTAGTCAGCGACTTGACCTGTGGTTGATAGGCGATTACGATGGAGCCAAAGATCCGAAGCGAGTGGGGAGCTCTGCACGGTGATCATGATGGGGAGATGTGGGGATTCCGACCGGGGGAAACGCATTAATCCATATCAAAAAGTACCGCGTGTGCTGGGGCATACACGGGTTATGGCATTCGAATTCCCTGTCCAAGGGGAGTCCGAAGACCAGTAGGGGTGAAGTGGGGACGATTCGGTCTTTCGATTTATTCGAGGTGTCTGTAGGGGGTTCCATGACCAGCCACGCATTGTCGTGCGCGGTCATTCTTCCTTAGCAGGGAAAAAACCGAAGCGCCCGCGTACTCAGGGAAGTACGTGGGCCGTGTCGACGAACAAACCGAAACGCGCATGTGGTTTCGGGCTTCCTAACGTTGGTTAACAATAAAGAATACTAATTAATACGTCCTTCCACGGAGGGGTGTGCTGTTTGGCATACCAAAACGGGGGGCGTCTATTTAGGAGCACAACAAACTTGAGTACAGTACTATCGAGGATTTTCCGTCAGGAATCTCGAATGAGGCCATTGCCGGGCGCTAGTAAGCCTGTCGCATTGGCCCTTGCCGCGTCTATGGCCTTGGCCATGGTCTCGATGTCGACGTTGAGCGGAGCGGCCTCACCGGCGAGCGCCGCCGTTCCGGGGAAGCCCGGGGTGCCGCAAGCGCCGACATCGGTCTTCAAAGAGGACTTCGACACCAATAACACCCCCCTGTCTCTGCGTGAGTATCCGACCGCGTCGGCGCCGCGTTACACCGCCGACGAGGCCTGGTTGCCCGTTCCCAGCGGCACGGTCGACCTTGGCAAGGGCGGCTGCAACGGCTGGATCATGAACAGCATGAGCTCGCAGCCGACCGGGATCCAGGACGAGAGCTGCCGCTACTCGGACATGTGGACCCAGTTGCGCAACATGGGGCGGGAGCTGGGTCTCGCCCAGGGCATGAACGCGTCTGACGCGGCGAGAAACAACATCCTCTCGGCCTCGACGAACAAGCCCGACATGTCCCAGGTGGCCGGCTACATGATCAAGAGCACGAACAAGGTCAACACCAACCCTGTGCCGGGCGGACGGTTCTACGGTGTGACCGCGTACTTCGCGGCCGCCAACTGCGACCGTGACTACCCGTACCGCACGCCGCGGTACCAGGATCCCTCGGAGCGGTTCGACCTGATCGTCGACGGGGTGCCGACCACCCTGGCGACCGGTCTGAACCCCTGCGCGATCGGAGACGCCAAGCCCGACCTCCTGCGTGTCGCCAAGCTGAACTCCTCAGCGATGCTGCTGGCCGCCAATGGCGGCGGGCACGACCTCGGTTTCCGCCTGTATCAGGCGACTCCCAGCGGCAACGGCAACGACGTGGCATTCGACGCCCCCGAGATCATCGATATGACCCCCCAGCTCGACCAGGAGTTCATCCCGGCTGTGGTGCCCGTGGGCGCCACGAGCGTGTGGACCTTCACGATCACCAACACCACTGATCTGCAGGCGAAGAACGGCTGGTCCTTCTCTGCTCCTCTGCCGACCGGCCTGAGCACCGCCGGCGCGGCGACCACCACCTGCTCGGGAACCTCCGTGGACGTGTCTGGCGGTCTGGTCTCGGTCAGCCATGGCTCGCTGAACCTCAACCAGGCGTACTGCACGGTCTCGGTGCCGGTGTCCCCGGACGCGAGTGGCTCGTACACGTCGAAGAGCGACGACATCACCGTCTACGCCCTCAACCCTGCGGATGACGCCACGCTGAGCACCTCCGAGCTGCTGCTGACGGCCGACGTGACCCCGAACCCCGTCGCCGCGGTGGGAGACAAGGTGACGTTCACCTTCGAGGTGGTCAACCCGGATCCGGTCGCGGTGAGCGGCCTGACGGTCTCCATGAGCGGCGCGTACAAGAGCGTGGACGCCGAAGGATTCTCCGGCACGAACGCCCTGAGCGCGATCACCTGTCTCGACACCACGTTGCCTGCGCACGGCGCGACCACCTGCTCCGCGACGTACACCGTCTCGCAGGCCGATATGAACGTCGGCCAGGTGCTGGGCACCGCCCAGGCGACGGCCACTGCGACCGGCGCGACGGTGGCGACGACCTCCAACCTGGCGCCCGTCACCCTGACGACGGACCGGGCCTCCGCGCTGAAGGTCACCGGAAGCAGCCCCGACACGATGAAGAATGTCGGCGACAAGGTGAACTACACTTTCACAGTCGAGAACACCGGCAACACCAACGTCACGGATGTGGCCATCGACCAGACGACCTTCACGGGCACAGGCACCCCGCCTGTCATCACCTGCACGCCGACCTCTCTCGCCCCCGGCGAGAAGGCGACCTGCACCGGTGTCTACACGGTCACGGCTGACGACCTCAAAGCCAAGAAGGTGGACCTGACGGCCGTCGCCACGGGCCAGGACGCCGCCGGCGACGTGACGAGCGCGCCGGTCACGGTGACCGTGCCCTATGTGGCGGTCCCCGACGATCAGAAGTCCTCGTTGACGGTGTCCCCGCTGACTCAAGAGGTCGGCAAGACAGTCGTGGCGACCACGACGATCCTCGACACCAACGGGTTCCCCATGTCCGATGTCACGGTCACGCTGGGTCTGGACGGCAACGGCACCTTCGGGTCTGCCAGCGCTGCGCCTCAGGGCAGCACGACCTGCACCACGGGTACGGACGGCACCTGCTCGGTCGATCTGACCGATGCCAAGGCCGAGACGATCCACGTGACCTCGACCATCGACATCAACGGCGTCGCGAAGCCGGTCAGCGGCTCCGGCGTCGCCGTCGACTTCACCGCGGGTCCTGCGGATCCGGGTCATTCGACGTTGGAGCTGGATCGTCATTCGCAGACGGTGGGTGAGCCGGTGGTGGCGACGGTGACGTTGCGTGACGCGTTCGGGAACTTGGTGCCGTCGTCGGTGGCGAAGCTGGGCCTGGACGGGAATGTGGCGACGTTCGCCGCTGTGGGGTCCGCCCGTGTGGCGGCGACCACGTGCACGACGTCGGCTGTGGCGGGTCCCGGGTACGGGACGTGCCAGGTGACGCTGACCGACACGAAGGCGGAGTCGGTCAAGGTGTCCGCGAAGGTGCCTGTCAATGGTGTGGACACGGATGTGGCTGGGAACGGGGACGCGTCGAAGGCGTCTCCGCAGACGGTGGTGTTCACCCCCGGTGAGCCGGATCCGGATCCCACCTGTGATGAC
>Ga0123357_10001002_pt1 | contig 28930 bp, 18 predicted proteins | sample TergutEmb28metaG_FD_89873 | JGI IMG/M metagenome (GOLD analysis project Ga0123357, IMG submission 89873) | Embiratermes neotenicus P4 segment gut microbial communities from Petit-Saut dam, French Guiana - Emb289 P4 | ecosystem: Host-associated > Arthropoda: Insects > Digestive system > Gut ...
CAGGCAGTTTCTCCTTCTTCCAAATAGAAGTAATAAGTTTATGAATCTCCAAGCAAATTGTTCTACCCCCTACTTTAATCAGTTCTGCCGGTATTTGATCAATGCCTGGGATTTGTGACTTTTTAGCTTGTCGATAGCCAGCTCAACCTCAGAGGCACTTAGCTCGGGTACTAGTAGTTCTGCTGTGCCTGCCCAACATCCTTAACCCCATGCACGTTAAATAGCTGGGAGAAATGTTCCTTCACCTAGCCACAAACTGTGGGAGTCTGCGCCCAAGCCAACTTTCTCATCATTCATCCCACTTGCTGAAGACCTATCTTAATATTATCCTCCGATAAACACCTGGGTCTTCCAAGTGGTCTCTTTCCTTCAAGTTTCCTCACCAAAACCCTGTATACACCACTCTTTTCCCCCATACGTGCAATGTGCCCTGCCCAACTCATTCTTCTTGATCTGATCACCCAAAAAATATTTGGTGAGGAGTAGAGATCATTAAGCTCCTCAATATATAGTTTTCTCCACTCCCCTGTTACCTCAACCCTCTATGTCCAATATTTTCCTCAGCATCCTATTCCCAAACACCCTCAAGGTACAGTCCTCCAACTACGTGATCGGCCAGATTTCACACCCATACAAAACAAAAGCAAAATTGCATATCTGATCTTTATCCCTTCCACAAACCAATTCAAGACACACGGTTTCACCATGCAAGCGCATAACCCCCCCTACATCATCCCCACTCCCAAACACTTCACTTCTCATGCCACAACTTAGTTGCAACTGGTACACCACACCGACAACACACACCACCAACACTGTGGTAAGTATCTCATCAACCAACGTTTCACCTTTCACAACATTCCTTTATTCAATAACTAACCATGTACTGACATATTCTTATATATACAATACCACTTCATTACAGGATTGTAACTTACCAGTTTACTGACTTAATCATAACTCTGCAAACACTAAACAATTTTACCTTCCACAATTTTAATAATTATCCATTCTTAGCCTATATTTATATTACTTAAATAATTTTAACCAAAATTATATAATTTTAATTATTATGGAGTGATGGTGACACGGTTAACCACCACTGTGTTCTTGTAATAAGAACATCACCTTGAAGATGGCCGGAATACTGGTGAAAACATGTTGGTGAGAATATTGTGAATACAATACATCATAGAATATTAAAGGGCATTTTGTAGGTTATTCTTATACTTTTGAAATTAAACTTTCTACCAATCAGTAGCTTTCCAAAAATAACTTCCTTCGGTCACTAGAACTATTTCTTCAATTAACGGAAGTGACACATTACAGCATGTAAATAAAAGTAATGCCCCGTAAAACCACACGTACAGCCTACTATCATTATGTTTGATTAATCTGTTGGAAGCAGATGGTGCAGTGTGCATTTATTTCTGAAACCCGCGTGCACAACGAATCATCACAACACAACAGCTGCCGTGTAAATCTGCAACACTCAGAATCGGTGTTGATAAAATTCAATTATGTTAGTTCATACCGGACTGAACTCGAAAATTATATGACCGTAACATCCTATGTACGCTGGAAAATTACGACTGATTCCTACCTTTTTCCAAACTCCTTACATTTCGTGACGTCAAAGTAATGCGGATTCGATGAATGAGAGCTGCTTCGGTGCCAGGTTTCTCTGGATCCTTGTTAAATGACTATGAACACAAGAATAGGAATAATTAAGGGTCACGTGCACGTGGTCCTTATTAATGTTGCAGCACAGTATCAAATCTACTTCTAAATTACACGGCTCATACACTGATGTACACGACTTACCATATTCAAATGCCGCTCAATTCCTGGTCGAGATAATCAATTTCTTGGTCTACAAATTGATCAGCGCTGAACCAGTTGAAACGTTCCCACACACAATCTACCACATCCTTCGCGCAAATGGCCGCCGCTACACATGGATCAGTTGGGGTTTGAACTTTCATCATGCACAAGTTACATGGTAGCCAATGCCCTAAAGAAATTTCCCTCCGAATCAATGTTTATTCTAGACTATATTGAAAACCCTGCCAAGAAATTATTTTCCTTGCCACAATTTTAACATCCGCGCCACAATGAACATTTTCTATAGATAATATTGTGCAAAATTACCATTCGTACCTTCATGTATGGTATACATAGCTCTGCATTTGATTTAATGCGTGTGATAAATCAAATCAGCCCAAGCACTTCCTAGAAACTTTACCCGTAATAAGACAACTGAAATATTTCGGATATATAATGCACACGTCAGACTTACTGGAGAAAGATTATACACATACGCATTTCATTAATCCGTAATACAGCCTAAACAGCTATTTGATATGAAGCAAGTCACTGAACGTCGATCATAATCAATATCATACAATTTAAAAATAATAATAATAATATACATGTCAAGAGGATTAATATTTGATATTTGGACTGACCGATGGCAGTAGACGAAGAGAGAAACATCGCTTACTGTCCGTCGAACACAACTAGAATAGAATTAGAAAAGGAGATAGTCGAAAGATGCAATACAAAGACGAAATGCGAGGAACTCTTACGATGAACTGGCGCGACATCTTTGCTGTTACGCAAAACACAACGTAATGGAGGAAGGCGTCGTACAAGGCTGTAGCACAGAGGAAACGACAAAAAAAAAAAATGGCTGAGGGCAATAAGACCCAGTGCTTCTTACTAATTAAATCCAGCAGGATCACAAGAGGCCCCTTGTGACCTTAAGGAATTATACTATTCATCGAAATTAAAATGCCCCACTGTATTAAACATTCCTTTATAACGGTGTAAGGTTGGGTCAAATTCTGTTCAGATTAACCTGGTGAATGCCAATGTAGTACCGGCTCCAAAGAAGCCAAACCTCTCACTAGAGCAGTCAGCATGTACATAAAGCGTACACATGGAACTATACAGCCATGAAACTGAGAAACGAATAGTCATAATAGCGATGTAATTGTATAGTCACAAGGCCAACGGTTACGTTGCGAGTAACAGCTGAACAAAATTTGCTGATGTTTCACATTTGCCGCACTTGATCACCGTGAAGATACAGGTACTGCTTTTGTTGGTATATGTAAAGAAGAAGAAGAAAAAAACCAACATTCTCAACATATCAAAACTATAAAATGTATTACACCAAGCCATTGATGTCCCCTGCATATTCCTGTAGAAGTGGGCACATAAATCAACGATGTTATTCCCATATGAAATTAGTAGGGGTTTGGGAAGTGAGGTACAAGTGTTCAAGCAAAAAGAAGTGAAACAAGTGCTATGTGCACTTGATAAGGTCTTCTGGGTTATAATGCCATTTGCAATACTGCCTCCACATTCCAGGCAAGTGTGGTTCATTGGGATGCCAAAATGTTTGCATAGAGTTGTTTTCTGGATATTGGCCAATTGTAGTTACAGAAGGGGGTAGATAGGATCTGACTGGTACTGAGCAAATTGTAGTAGTTTAAAGTGACTTAAGCGGTTATTATCAAGGCCCCCAAATGGTGCGAGTTGTGGAAGTTATGCATACCAGGTTTCTCTCTGCTATGCAGGTGGGCATTTTATTCCTGTATTAATGTAATGTGATGATGCAGTGGCAAGAAGTATTCTGAGAACTGGATTCTTCTGGGTTAGTACGCAGTTTTAATCTACTTCACAGCAGAAGCTTGAAATCACGCAAGAATCATTGTTCTAGGACAGCACCTCCCACCTCCTTTCTTGAAATAGAGGGATGAGGCTTCCACAATCTGCATAGGGAAAATCTCTCGTGTTGTACATTGCCAGCGCATAGCTCAATCCCTTATGAACTGGTCCTTATCCCTGATTGCTATTATCTGAGCAGCAACTAATGGCCAAGGTCCATACTGTTTTCTGCTGCATCCCACTTTACTGGTTGGTAACAGCATATGTGGCAGTGGTGTTCATCAACCCGGTCTTGATAGAGTGACAGGTTTGTGTAGTATAAACCTCATGCCTGGCAATTAAAGGCCAGCAGGTGAGTAGGAGGCCAACCATATTGGAGTCTGCCCAGCACTGTGCTCTTGTGGTTGGAAACATTTTGGATTACTGGGAGGATGGCTGCTACTATGTGGCTACCTCCCAGTGGTCTTATTTTAGCTGAGGCAGGTTCACAGCGCACAACATATATGTTTGGTTTTGTCCATTGTTTGGGAAGGGTGATTGTAGTATATCAAGTTCAGCTGCAGACTCTCCTGCTTGTTCAATGGATGGCATACACATTTGCATTCAAATAAACAGGTCAGTTTCTGTATACCTTGTTATCCAAGCATCCAAAGGCTAATTTTTCTCACTGGAAACTCCCCAACTCCACCAGCTTGGTTCAACTCCTGTCACCTCTAATCTTTCTATTGGTCTGATTGGCCAGTATGTTGGAAACCTTTCACAAATAAATAACACAAAGCCCCCCCCCCCCAAAAAAAAAAAACTGTCATCCACATAATCAAATGTCACCCAGAAAATGGAGGCAGCCTTTTCACCAAAAATGCAGGGTTAAACACATTACCTTCCAGTGCATATATCCAGAAAACTAAAAGTAACACCCACCATACATGTATATTGTAAATACTGTTTAATGATCAGTCTCTTCCAATGTAAGAGTCCTTTGTTAACACTGCAAGTAACATCATAAGGTTGTCATATCAACAGATGACTGACATGCAAGATGGTTGTACACATTCAGTCACAGAAAGCAATACGGAATACTTTGCGTAGGGTACGTAAATATCAGTTAACGTCAAATGGGAGGACTGAGGAAACGAGCAGAACATCCACTGCTTTAGTTGGCAAATGATTAAACTTTCCCAGTGTTAAAAAGAAACACAGAGTTTATTAAAAAATTACATAAAAGAATTCTATTTCTTCCAGTCAAACTTGTTCTTTCATACAAACTACATCAGGCTCTGAACAGTTTTAATTTGAAGTGACTTCAAAAGCTAATATGTTATCTAAATAAAAATACACATTTTCTTCAACACCCAATCTTAAATATGCATAGCTCCTACGTTTCAAAACATTATGAAATAAGGAAACTAGTCCATTAAGTGACATCACCATTACTGACTGAAAAATTACTAAAAAAATAAGACGTAACCAATGAGCAGCAGTGTAGTGGGTTCATATTTTGACCATTGTTAACAAATATTGGTGTATGTACTGGTATATAATGCCAACAAGACTGTGACCAATAATCAAGTAGGATACTTCTTAATGTTTAACAAATCAGCAGTGTAATATCATATACATACATACACCTGGGAGTCTTCTGTTTTACCTGAATTCCAATAAGACAGGGTTGTATTAGTGGAAAATGTACGTACAAGATAAACACAACTTCACTATACGCAAATTGCATGAATGGCCTACATTTATTATCAAACATGAACCATACCAGCAAACTTTGTATCTGTCAAATGTTAGAAGCTCTAATCATAACCGTTCCCACATAACAATTAAGGGCTGCACTATAGCACAGCTAATAACCATAGAGGTTTCACTTGATTCCAAGTACAATCCTTGCAGGTGCATTCAGCATTTTAAATGTCATGTAACACAGTTCCATAAAATCCAAACTCAAGAGACCAAAAAAAAAATGATAATAATGGAAACGATTTACGACTATATGATGCAAACAAACAACTTGTCCAGCAACAGCATGGAGGTAGTAAAACTGAATACAAATAATCCTTAGCCTCTAAAATCCATTTTCTAAAGAGAATGAATACTTCAAGTCACTGTATAATCATGAATGGGTGGACCCAGTGGCATCTTACTTATCTGTGTGATATTTTATGAACACTGAGATTATACAAATAACTCATCCTGACACACACACATGGCACACCTGGCAGACTGCAGGATATGCTTCTTTTGTACACCAGCAAAATGATCCGCATGAGGAGGCAAGTATTTACAAACCACATCTACTACTTCGGAACATTTTGGCTGTGACAGACAACTAAGTGTTTTGAGTAAGTCACATATACAACTGAGGATGACAGGCTCATAGTATATGAACACACAAATGCCACTTAAAGATGACACAATTAGTGTTCATTTATCACTAATGATGACAGGCTCACAGTATATGAACACTCAAATGCCACTTAAAGATGACACAATTAGTGTTCATTTATCACTGATGATGGGCTCACAGTATATGAGCACTCAAATGCCACTTAAAGATGACACAATTAGTGTTCATTTATCACTAATGATGATGGGCTCACAGAATATGAACACTCAAATGCCACTTCATGATGACACATTTAGTGTTCATTTATCACTAATGATGATGGGCTCATAGTATATGAACACTCAAATGCCACTTAAAGATGACACAATTAGTATTCATTTATCACTACTGATGACGGGCTCACAGTATTTGAATACTCAAATGCCACTTGAAGATGACTTATATTAGTGTTCATTTATCATTAACAAGTTACACTTATTGAAATAAGCTGCACACAGTACTTCAAACTGATCAACTACAAATCAGTAGACCACACATTTCAGCAGAATTGTGCCACCTTCAGGGACATACAGATAAAATATGTTAAGTTTAATATCTATAAACATTTTACCAAAGGTTTTTGCTGTCACAGCGTACTAAAGTTTTAAATTTAAAACTTTTAACAAGTTTTTACCTATTTATACACCTCTAAATTCTGCCAAATGTGCAAGGTTATGTGTATTTTTAATAAATAAACCTAACACTGACGGACTCAAGATGATTTTTACGTTTAAACTGAAAATATGAAACACTGAACAGTAAGGATAGCCACAAGAATGGTGTGAAAGATTCCAACAACCACAAAAACTCAAGCAATAGAGAAATACAAAAGCACAAAGCTTTAAGGTTAGTGAAGGCTGTAAAACAAACAGTGGGTATATCAAGTGCCTATGCTAAAAACTTACAGAAAAATGTAAAAAAATATATATATTTTTTTTAAGCAATGAGATGGAATTTCTGGTTAAACAGATTAGAATGTTCCAATTCAGAAGCTTGTACCCATTCCCTAGAATTATCTACACGAAACATCCATAACCTGTATTTATTTCTTGAAGTTTTACATGAATTAAAAAGGTGACTAGCTGAAAACAGATCATTTCAAAATAAATGTTCCAACTTTGCACTAGTGTCTTTGAAAAAGGAAATTATTTTTCTCCAGATTTGCTTTCCATGTGTGCTTTTCAGTCACCAGCTAAGGAGATCCTGTCTGGCTGATCCAGAGGCGTGTTTTAATGAATGGAAGCTGTAAGTTTTTCAGAGAATCAAGCAAACTGAATGCTGTGGAAAGGCTCATTTTTCTCTAGATTTGCTTTCCATGTGTGCTTTTCAGTCACCAGCTAAGGAGATCCTGTCTGGCTGATCCAGAGGTGTGTTTTAATGAATGGAAGCTGTAAGTTTTTCAGAGAATCAAGCAAACTGAATGCTGTGGAAAGGCTGGGAGCTTGCAGTAACACAGCACACAAGCCAATTATCAGAGGGATAATGCAGACAAGTACTGAAGGTAATCAGAGATTCAGTTCTATTTTGTGCAAGATATAACCTGACTTGCAGTTGCAATAACAAGTTTGTTGGGAAATAGGACCAGATATTTCTGGTCATATCAATGAACAAATGTGTTAAAACAAAACTGTAAGGACAATAAAACTGCAAATAGATAAGGCATTTCTCTTTGCATATTGAACTTAAGCTACAGACCTTAAAAGAAGCAAAACCAAAAGAGATTACTGCCCCAAGCACAGAAAATGCAACATTAATCTAGTGTTGGATACAACACCAGGTACTTCTACTAGAAACGAATTAACATAAACAATCACATGTGAAGATAAACAATACATACGCAACTGAAGAACTAGTTAGTTATTTAAATGTTAATACTCTGAGTAAAATTTGCAACAGCATAGAATACAGCTGCACAGAATTTGTGACACTTAAGGTTTAGCACACAGCCTTTTATGTGCCCATTTTCTGTTGCAGCCAGAGCAATGCTCCATTTAAATGCCCAATGTGGCACAGTGTTTTCCCTTTTGGATGAAAAGGATGCACATTTATTCTGAAAACACCATCCCAATCGTCCAATGACAGTTAAATGTTTCATGTAAGTTTGCACAGCTGACATCTCACAAACTATTGTGATAATTTATATGTGAGATAACGAATCTACAGGCTGAAAATGATAGAAATGGTAATAATGTGCAGACACGTGAAACCTAAATTAGTATGTGAGTTTTAACATGTTTTTAAGTCTTGTGTGCTTGCATATGCTATGCAGTCATTCACATATAGCAGTACATGACATTTTGAAGTGCCTCTATTTGCCAGGTCTGGTTTTCCCTTCATACAACGAACGTGCCCAGTTGTCAAGATGGCAGCTCTCACTACAAGATGCCAGTTACATCAATGAGAAAACCAGTCTCTAGAAGAGAACAGGATTCATTTATTGTGAATTGTCAAGTCAAGTAGATAGAGTAAAAGCCCTTTTATCCATGTAAAATGAAGTCAAGTGAACGAACAGCTCCCAGACATTTATAAGTGTACCCCATGTAAGTGCTGTACCTCAACAATGGACAGCTTCAGTATACCCATGTTCATCAAAGAAGTTTCCTTCTGTTGGTGGTTGGTGTGCTTTAACATGCACACTTATGTTTTACCTCTCCATACCACTGCTGTCCGTTCTCCCACTACTAGCCCATATGCCACCTAATTTCACTTTTAGTGCTTTACATCCATATGGCATGTCCACAATGGTTTGGTCTAACAATACCATAGCAGCTTACCTTTATGGTAGCCAGATCAACTGACAGAGCACAGGAAAGAATAAACACACTTTTCACATTAAAGTTGTATCAACACTCATAACTTGTCATATTCCACATGGTTTTCTAAGTTTATAATAAGAAAACATAATGGATGTTAAACTGGATGAACCTAAAACCTCGGCTTCACAATATATCTTCCACCAAACTTTAGATAGGAAAGTCATGTGCCTCTTTTTAAACCAAAATGTATGACAAAATAAGTGTCCTTCATAGAAGTCATTTAGTGCCCACAGTAAATCTCCCTTTTGACCAGCCAATGACGATTAAGATGACTGATCAGACCCCAACCCTCCAGCAAAAAAGGTTGCCAAACATGGCTCAGATGAAAAAAGGTAAATGCACAGATGTCAAAAACAGGCAAATCTCTTGCAGCAACTTGGAAAGGACAATGAAGTGGGCAAATCTACAAGCAGTCCACGTGTATAAAAACACACTCATACACAAATACATGCACGTATCCTACGGCATTTAAACACAAACACCACATTTCATACATGTGATGAAGTGCTTTGCACATGGTACTGAACATATACAAATTTCTACAACTACTCAGACATACCTAACAAGAAATGTTACGAAAAGTGTGACTGTTGAGTGCTGTAAAATTACTAATATTGTGTCAGTTTGGGAAATATACAGTAACTAGCCCCATGTTTGTTAATTCACCAAATGTTTCTTGTTGGTTACAGCCATGCCTCTAAGACCCTGAAGAATCAGTCCATGCTTTCATTCCAGCTAATCCATACACCCCGCTGTTCTCATCTGCTTTCACCTACAATCAAAATTAACACTGCAGTCCAACCCGTATATAGCACGTGAAGGAGCGAGGAGGAAACCACCACTGCTGACAAGCAGTGAGGCTCTAAGAAGCAACCACATCTGCAGTACTAATCAGTTAATAACTGAAAGTAAAGCTTACATAGAAATGCTAACAATGACATGTGTGACAACCATCTTAAACTGAAACCTCCTGAATATTCTGTAGCATGTGCTGCTCCTGATACTCATTCAGTTTACACTTGGCCTTCAGCACTGAATCCACCAGTCTGACATATACTATATCCAAACACTCCAGTAGCACAGCCAATATCTGACACAGTACCACTTACCATAATTTTGTGTTAGTGAAACTCTACTAAACTGCTGCTAATGAGTAGCTGTCTATACAGCACAGACTGAAGACCATGATATCACCTAATCTTCGGGATCATGTGCACAGAAAAGGAACTGGCAAAACACTTAAACTAAGACAAATTCACAGATGTCCATATCAAAGCAAATTAATGAGGTAACACTGTTCATGCACATTACCATGTCGACAGCAAAAACTCCACTGAAAGGCGTCCGAACCAGAAACAGTGGATTTGAGAATCGTGGCAATTAAACAGTTCACTGACTTCTGATAACGGAAAATGAACACTGAAATAGTGAAGGCTTAAAACAACAGTATATGGAGGCTCTTGCTGTTTATGCATTATTGTTCTAAGTTACAGTTCTGATCAGTGGGCCAAGGGCGCCTTTCTTCCATCATATGTTAGCTGCCGGGCCATAACCTTCAGCATGGTACCACAATAACAGAATCTTATTGCATATATGCTGAGGAGGAAAGGGAGCAAGATAGTGTGCAGCATTTGCACCGGGTGTTGCACTTACCAGAATACAGTATACTCATACAACATACCATTGTAAAATGGAACATGTACTGTTCTACCAAATGGTACCACTCTTGAATATACCAGTTACCTATTTGAAATCAAGGTCACATCTCCACGACATTACTGTAACCACTATTTATACTTGTACCTACATGGTAACACTGACACAATTATTACCCTTACACTAATACAAAAGAACAGGTTTCCAATCTACAGAATAGAACATTTTGATACAGCACTAAAATTACATGTATATTGTTCAGATTCTTGTATAAAAATATTGGCCGACCACTTTCACAGAAGCCTGAATCTCAAATCAATGGATATACTAAATCAATGCCACTTCTATTCCATCTCAACAAACAATTAATGTCTGGGCAAGTATGAAAATAGAAAAACACACACATACACAGGATCCAACTTATCCCCCTGTTTAAAATGCATATGCAGTAGTGAAAACTTACAGACATAACATAAAATATTACGATTTCTTTCACTTACTCTGTACTACATGGCAATCTAACATTCACTTGACTGTCACCAGCTGCGACAAGTGCTACAAAAAAAACCTCACGACAATGCGTCACTTGCAAGGCCTTTGGTTCCACTACACTACTGTCAGAGGCTGTCATTAGTGTATTCTAAACGGCGGTGATGTCTGCTGTAAAAAAGAGGAACCTCAGAATGAAAACCATAAAGAACAATGCCTGCAAAATACTTGTTCATTCTAGCAAAGTGACTTGATCTTTCTCAAATATATATGTATACTATGACCTCAGAAAAACCCCATGCCATCTTTATTAATATTCAAACACATGATGGCACAAAGTCACTTAACACATGATGCTAAACATGTTGCCCCTAGTGTCAAGTGCCTTCTGCATCACCTGCATAATCAAAACAATATATCCTGTAAGATATCTGAAGTAATTTACTCTCCAGATTAATCAAATCATATGACCAATTCAGCACATACAAATAGCTATAATAAAGTACTGCCCATATGGGGAATGTGGTACTCCAACAAGCACAACAAAGAAACCCCATGCATAAGTTAAGACAGCATTCAAGTGCAAAATACTGCTGAATCTCTTTGTTACCCACAGCTATTTCACCATGACATTAACTTCATACGATTACCTCGTGTAACAGGAAATCATGAAGCCTACATGAAAATGTACGGTAGTTGGTAGGGGGAGAGAAAAGGAGACATGATTCACAACTAAGTTACTGGAAATAAAGGCTTCTATAATAACAATGTGAAATGAAATATGAGTGTCATGGAAAAAGTCACTAACCATACTTCCTAGCAAAATCACTTTCAGTAGCCTAGACAACTGTATTTTTAGTGATGAAACGATTTGCCTTTAAATGTCAAAATGTTTACTGTAAATTTCTGTACCACAAAGCAATGTCTGGCCCTGTATATTCACTGAAATATAATCATTTTCCCCATTAATGTTAAATTCAATTTCTCAGACTTTCTGGAATGTACTTGATAACTTTTCCCTTCAGACCAATAATATGCACATTTATTTAAAGAGCTTCTTATCATATGCTAAAGTAAAAAGCAGCAGTAAACCATAACAATTAAAAAAAAAAAAAAAGAATTAAAATCAATAGAAAATAATGACCACCAACAAGTTACCACTTCAAAATTCTTCTCCAACATCTGCAGTAAACTGAACCTAATAATATTAAAAATATCCAAGCACTGTTAGTAAAATATTTGACACATACTACAGCTGCAGTGTGCAAGACAGCCATGAATACTTATCAAAGCATCAGAATAGGGTTTACAAAAATTTTCAAAAAAATGCCAGAATGATCTCTAAAATTCAATAATGGAAAGTATTCACCTTACGGCACCTCTTCTTTCAAGGCATCACACTGTTTAGGACCACTTCTCCAATGCTGGCCAACCTACACTCATCCAGGATGAAAAGGCTTATCAACAGAAGGTGAAGATTCATTACAAAGTACCACACTTGCAAATGTCTGGACTACAGAGTACTAAGTCCATAGCACACACACCCCTTCTTTTCCTCCTGACTCCTCCCTCTCACACTTCAACCTTTTGTTTGGCTTGTCTGACTGAATCTTGACTTGACAACCAACCTCAAAAGCTCAAGACCAGAGTAACTTAAGCCAGGCAAGCCCGATATTAACACAGAAATGTGTCAAGGAGACAGGAGGCAAAGAGCTGACTTGTGTGTCATGATCACAATACCCTAGACCATACATGTGCCTAGTCACAACACAATCAAGTGGATCAGAAAAGATAAACACAGGTGAGTGAAATCTAACATCTTATAGCTCAACCAATTATAACCTTCACAGACCAAGAACCCACTGTCTCCAATTATATACACAATTCACAACTGCAGCAATCTTTATTATACTACTTCATTACTGAATATAAAATATCAAAATAAAGTTTATCTCTCTATTGCAAAATGTATGTAGGCTGGCCAACACATGAACTTGCTAATGTCAGAGCAATCAAATACTGAACAAATTACAATCAGTTAAAAATCCACCACTAAAAATATGTAGGTAGTGTTGTCAGCCAAGATGTGATTGGTAATAACTTGTATGTGTTTGAATTTAATAAAACTTACACTGTATGCATTCATAATGCAGGTACACTTTACAACACACACTCAGACACACAGAGTAGTCTGTTCATGTTGATATCAACTGGAAAAGAAAAAACATTAACTTCTCAAGTTAGCTGAACCAATAAACAATGGTTAAGCATGTTTATGAAAAATAGAAATACCTACAAGTTTTCTGAATGTTAGGGTTCCCAGTTTGAAGTTAAGATCTGGTTTACCAAGGGGTTAGCACACAGCTACCATATTTTACGCAAATGCAAGTCCACTCTAATCTAAGAAGATCCCCCAAATAAAATATGTTTGCCAAGGGAAAATGTATTTATCCAAATCTAAGACGACATCCAAAAAATAAAACGTCTGCTACAAAAAATATTTTCTATTAATTGCATACTCTTAATACACAAAGCATGTCAAATTCTATCTACCATTACCAGTGTTCATGCCTCCTATTTCACAGTCAGTGCCTTCATCTTCCTCACACTAACTCCTAACATTTCCATTCTCCTTACTGCCATTCAACAACTATCGTTAGTTCCATCCCTTGCATTGGATATACAGCACTTCTTAAAACCCTCCGCAATCACTTCTGGTGAGATGTGCTGCCATGCAGTTACGTAGGCTGATCATTTAATTCCAGGACTGATTTTTTTTCCCGGGAGACTATAATGTATAGTAAGTGTCAACTCTGTGCAAGTGTATGTGCAAATCTGGAGGTCAGTATCTCCCTGCATTTGCTCTGTGGAAGCCTATCAGTGAACGTCTACCTGCAGTGTGTGTCGCATCTCATGAAGGAGGGGAAAGTGCAGCAGCGTGTGTGCATCGATTTCTGTTTCCGTCTGGGGAAAACTGGTGCTGAAAGGTTTGAAATGCTGCAAGCAGCTTTCAGAGAGTCCTGCCTAAGTTGATTGAAGACATTTGAGTGGTATTCCCATTTCAAAAGTGGATGCCAATCCTTTGAAGACGAACCCTGTCCAGGCAGGCTGTCCACCTCCCACACTGTGGAGACCATGGCACATGTGCGAGAAATCATTCGTGCTGACTGACGTCTGACTATCAGAGAGGTTGCAGAGGAAGTTAGGATAGCATTCGGTATGTGCAAGAAAATTCTAACTGAAGATTTGGTAATGAGACGTGTGACAGCGAAATTTGTGCCCCGTCTCCTGACGGCGGAGCAGAAGGATGATCACTTGTCAATTAGCACTGACCTCCATAAGCGACCCAAAACGATCCCAACTTCATGTCCTCGGTATTCACTGGTGACGAATGCTGGGTTTATGGGTATGACCTGAAAACAAAGCAAATATCCTCCCAGTGGAACACGGCATCATCTTCTCGACCAAAGAAAGTGCGGCAGGTGAAGTCCAATATCAAGAACATGTTGGTTGCGTTCTTCGACAGTGACGGGCTGGTCTGCAACGCCTCCACGACGCTGTGCGCAGACATCGCCCTGAGAAGTGGCGTTCTGGCAACTGAATCCTGCACCATGACAAGGCACCTGCCCACAGGGCTGTCACCACAAATGAATTTCTGGTGAAACACAACATTCTGTCGCTCTCACACCCTCCCTACTCTCCTGACCCTGCTCCATGTGACTTCTTCTTGTTCCCGCAACTGAAGGAAACAATGAAAGGTCGTAGATTTGATTACGTTGAAGAGATTCAAGCCAACGCGATGAGACAACTGAGGGCTATTACAAAAAGTTACTACGAGAGGTGCTTTCGTCAATGGCAGGAACACTGGAATAAGTGCATACAAGCACAAGGACACTACTTCAAAGGAGACAAGACCAACTAGCCATTAAATCTACTCACTCACTCACAAAAAAATCAGTCCCAGAATTAAATGACCAGCCCCCATATGATCCACAATGATGTACAATTTTCTCCACAGATGGTGTTCAGGATTTTAAATATGTGTGATCTGGTGTTTGTGGTGCTGTGTCTGTGCTCAGGTCAGAGTTCATGCCTCTTCTTATGATTTTTAATCTCTGGATTGGCATGAGCTTCATTTTTGAGCCTTCTAGATCATTTTAATTTTCGAATAGCCATTTTCTTGTTACTACCGATGGACTAGATTTATTCTCTGGTGATATCTTAACATGTCACTGTGTCTTTGGTTTGCAGTGGTTGAGAATAGCTCAATCTAAGAGTACACCAGGTTTGGTACTCCTTTGCCTGAAACCGGAAACAGAGCCAGTTTCCAAAACATCTTGCTTCTTTAAAAAATTAGATGATGGACAAAGCCCCCCCACTCCCCAGAAGGGAAAGATTTTCACTGAACTTCAGTCCACTCCTCTCACGGATGGATTTCTTGACCTTTGAGGATGGGGCCAATAGGCTGTCACAAAACGCCGGTAATTACCACTGTTATGCTACAAATATACCACAAGAACACAGATCTCACATGATGAGTTGGTCACGCAAACCTTGGTTTGGTTCTGCATGGCGCGGTTTAGTGATGCGGTTTGGCAGTCCAGTTCTGCACTTTGTACGCAAATTTAAGACAATCTCTCACATTTATGCACCAAATTTCTGGGAAAAACCTCATCTTGCATTCGTGTAAATACATTATGCATTGTGAGGCAGGGGACACACAAACTTATTTGCTCTGTTTTGGTATCTTTGACTTGTTATATATCATCATCTGCATTAACATAACTTGAAATTTATTAACAAATGGTTTCAACATTTCCTACCAATGCTTCAATGCATGCCTTGCAGCACATATACAATCACACCTCAGCCACAATGAACACAGCAGCATTAACTACAACAAAAAATACTTTCATATCTAATTTAAAATGAATTCAGGTACATCAACAGCAAAGCATTATCTTTCATTTTCAGTGCAACCCCCTCTCAACGATCCCATGTCAATAATCTCTGGGTTCACTTCCCCAGTTTAGGAATCATATGTACCAATCCACAAAGAAATGTGTAATGGGAAGTTCATCATACATAAAAACTTCCCAAGTTGCAAGTGGGTAAACAATTTGTACTTACCGATTTCACAGTTGTCTTAATGAAATCCTTCTTATGGGCCAAATCAAACTCAGGATAATGAGCATACACTTGTTTGCACACAGTTTTCATTGTGATCTCTTCAAGATTAGCACCCTCCAGGATTTCCTTGACATATGACTTGATCTCATCATCCTAAAATCATCACATAAGTTCTATACACTCTACAAAATAAAGCTAGGAAAATCAGTCCTGTTACAGGCCAGGAGGAGCCCAGAGGGTTCCAGGAAGTTAAGGTTCCCAGAGTTCGTGACAATGGCACAGGATGGTGGTAGGTTGTCAGCCTTACGCACCGGCCGCCTTTACCCCCAGGAAATACTCCTGGTACTCATTTCTGTTAGAGGCTGAGTCAACCCCAGGGCCTTAGTGCGATCAGAAGAATTTTATGTCAATGAAAAATCTACTGACACCAGCTGGGATCGAACCAGTGACCTTCCGATTTGCAGCACAGCACCTTAACCACTGTGCTACCGCGGTCCCCATAAAATAAAGCTGCCTGAACATAAAATACCTTCTTACTGGGATTACAATGCTACCATCCTCCCTAAGCAACCCACACATACTAACCATGCATGGTGGCGGTAAAGTTGTGCTTAAGCTGATTAAAAAGGGCCATGTATTCTATCAACCTGTCTTTCCATCAGAGCTGGGAATTGCCAAATTCTTCTATTAAACTGTCAAAATGCATGTATGTAGTATCCATTTCAAACAACAAACAGAATGCATTTTATACATATCGGTAACTTGAATTCTATAAAATTAACAAGAGTCCCTCTTCAATAATTCGATAAATGCTAACCACCAATCAAAACAGAAAACCCGCTTCAGCCCACTCTTAGTCAACTTACAGTGCAAAGGTTTGAAGTGGCACTATGGCCCATCGTGAGGCTTGGGCATTTGTGATGGTATAGCACCAGTCTTAACCTTCAGCACTCCATGCTTGTAAATGGTCACTGCCACGCCCTGGTTACTTTAACACCATGGAAAGAGAACTCGGTATCGACTAGACATAGCTAGTAGTCCTCAGTCCATTTGGACACAACAGCAAGATGGAAGCCCCACTGAGTCTCAAGAACTTGAATTTTCTGGCATGCAGAAAGCCACCTAACCTACTGTGTACCCATTTACATATATAACATCCAATGAGCCCTGCACACATTTAATCTCCAGCTTGTCTATGTTGATACTGTGGATAATCATATAGTATGTTCCAAACACTTGAACATTAGCACCAGAAACTAGACTCACCATTAAAAGACACTAACAAAACACAACCAACAAACATGTCAATATATAAACAGGCTAAGGGCCTGTAAATGCCTGCAGAATTAAACCAATGAAAGAGATGCAATAATGACACATACTGTAGGAGGAGCCTTGGTCTTCTTTGAAAGAGGTTCATCTTCTGAGGATGACTCATCACTTTTGCTGCCAGATTTCCTCTTCTTAGGAGTAGGTTTCTTTTCAGCCTTTTTGTTTGAGGCTTTTTTAGAGCTAGCTTTCTTTGTAGGTGCTTTCTTTGCATTAGATGGCGGAGTCTTACCACCCTTCTTCTTCGATTTAGGCTCCTGTATTGACCAGAATGTCAATTGTTTATGTGATAACACATATGTAATCAAAATATGCACTCTGCTACCAGCAAGATAATACCACTTTATACATAAAACACCATATAAGTGCAGCAGCACTGGTGACCCCCAGGTCACCTGCCCATCTGCAATGAATGATCTTCACAATGCACAACCAATGCTAGTTTTACATCCAACCCCACACATTGCCCTATCAAACAAATAAAATATCATCTCTGTGGCCTAAACCATTAACATATTCAACAAAGAACATCTTTCTGCTTTGTATATTTTCTCCACACTGGAGGACACTTTATTGTAAAAGTTTGTAAATGTTTGTAACAGCAATGTAGTAAGTCCCTGATTATTGCTAAAAAAAAAAAACACATCACTGCTAAGGCTAACTTTCCATGTGGCAGGACAAGCATAAGAGAACCCAATGAATTTATTGAATACTTGGACTGTCTACCTAATACTTCAAACACCTAAACAAATTAGGAAAATTATGCAGTGTAACTATTGTGTTAACATCTCAAAAAATCTGGTCTTCCTGACAGCAAAACACAGCACAATGGGAACCTTGCAAGCACAGAGAGAAAAGTGGAAGCCCATGCCCACATAAGCACACACAGTGACATCACGTAGCATAAACATTAAAATGCATGATATAAATGAAAACTGAGATGAGTACCTTGGGGTTGGTACAGAACAGAACTGCTAGGATTGACCCCTACACAAAGCTAATGGTGTGAGCACAGGCTACTCTCCTATGGAGGGAGACAGTATTATTTCAAAGTTTTCTTCGATATACCCTGTGATGTCATATACATTGTTAAATGTTTTGCAACTACTAAGCAAAAACATTAATTACCCACACTTAAAAACAACAACCCATAACTAATTATACTGGAAGTGCATATGCCCATAATTTATTATCTCCTCCCTACCGGTCGCAACTTCTACTGTATGCACACACAACTTACAAATAACACGAATGCCTCTCCCTCGTTCACAACAATTCTGAGCACTAATTAAATAATATTCTTATCCAGAAAACAGCCTAGTAATTATATACTACAGGAGCAAACTTACATCTTCATCACTACTTGGTGGAGTCTCATCTTCATCCACGTCTTCTTCACTCTCCTTTTCTTTCTCAGAATCTTTCGTCTTTCTTCTGTCACGTGAAGTGCGCTCTTTTTCTGATTCTGATGATGACTCTTCCTTCAGATTTGCTCGTTTCGACTTCCCACGTCTTGATCTTGCTGGGCGTTTCTCATCATCTTCTGATCTGTTAAGGCCAAAGCTTTAAAACATGGACACCAACAAGACTTATAATGAAAGGAGGTACAAGCTACAAAATCTGAATAAACTTAAAATTATTAATATTTACCATTCAGAGACAATGATAATTACAAAATACCATCTCAATATGCCAGAAAACAATACTGGTTCTTGCAGTCTCCATCAACACTAGAGATGACTTGAGATACAAAAATCTTGTCTGGCCAGTGGTGTTCATTTGACTCAAGAACACAAAAGAACAACTACATGACACTTCTATTTCTTCATACAAATAAAGAAATACAAGGAAAACATTTATTACAGCAGATAATGTTCAAACTAAAGAATGTGACATACTGCTGACAGTGCATATGAAAACACTTAAATGTGCATTCCATTTGACATCGGAAGTAACTTTAAGTGTAACCATTTTAGAACTTACTCCGAATAGCCTTTGCTGTTGGCTTTAACTGCACTGCTCCTCTTTGGGCGAGGCGGTGGAACAGGTTTGCCCGAATCTTTTGGCTCCAGTAAGAATGCAACAACCCTTCCTGCTATTTCTTCACGATTTCCCTTCTTCTCCAAGTCCAAGATTCCACACAAGCTCTTTAAAACCCTCAGTTCCAACCTGTAGGAACAAGATGCATGCACTAATGGAGGCAATAGCAGAAATGTAAATTTCAAAGGATATGAAAACTTCTTACTAACATAACAACATTAAGACCACCATGAAACAAAATGAGGAAAGGCAATTTTGCAATAAAAATGAGAACAATAAATGGCAGGAGCATAATCAGATCCTTTATACTTGTTAGCAATATTCACACTTCTCAAAGCAGATAATAATCACATCTTGGCACTATTTGTGACAAACATTCTGTCTGCTCCTTCAACTATATTTGTACTAGACACATCACATCACCACTGCACAAGAATTTTCAAAATACAAAGCTCCATTCACTGGTCAAAACATATAATTATAAGGTGGTATATAATCTTGATTGCATTATACAATGACTAAGCACCTGAACTTCTGAGCAAGGTTCAGCAGGACAACAAGAAATATCACACTGGGTGTATTTTTGCATTTGCATCTACTGGTTGGTTTGAGTGTATTGTGTTGCACGGCAAAGGTAGACTTTGGCTATCTTCTCTTGATTTAAATTAGCACTACAGCTTTTTCAGCCCACAAGCATTATATGAGTAGGAAACAGGTGACGGAAACAAGGAAAAAGTACAGAAGGGCTACCTTTCAGCCACCTGTGACTGCCAAGCATATACAAAATGTCCAGATAATGAAACACTTGCAGCCAAGACACATAAACATATGTGGACTACATTACGTGGCAGAGGCCTAACCTGATATTCTTTCATGATGTGTTTATACTGCCAGGAAAAATCAATCTATCTTAGATACTAAGAAATCACTTTTAAACTTACAAATTTAATCTTTTGCACATGAAGACTGTTTATGCTCTACTTACTTTTGTACAGCATGTTTCTTCTTTTCAAACTGATCTGATTCTTTGTCAAAGTCAAAACCATTAAACTTGCGAAGATTTTTTTTAATCATTGTAGTTTTGCCAACACGACTGAAGATGACTTTGTGAAGGGCTTTAAGTTCATCTGACTTGTATCTCTGCAACACATAACCAGTGTACAAAATGATTACAGCTTCATAAACTGAAAATTCAAGATGTGCAAATCTTACACCAAATAAAACAAATACAAAGAAACAAAAAATTACACACATGTACTTTTCAATGAAGAATGCCAGAGGCTTCTTGAAAAACTTAAATTTTTCCATGTCTGTATACTACACATTTACATAAAGCAACCAAAAGAAATGAAATTACATAGTCAATTATGAATCAATGCCCTAACACACATTTAACTTCATCATTCCAAGTCTCTATGTAACAAGACAGAAGTCTCTCAGACTGAAAGTTCTGAAAGCAATAAACTCTTAATTTTGTACTTCTAAGAATGGCTATGGCCCAGAATGTCAAAATAAGTTCAAATATTGCAATCACCAGAATCAGCTCAAACATATATGTTATGGTACATAATGACAATCCAAAATTAATAAAACCCAGAGCCTACTAGATATTACTGAGGAGGATAAGATTACTTCAGGAATAGAAATTAGGATTAACTAATGATTCGTACTTCACATTACACAGAAATACACGAGGAAAACAGAATCAGTAACTTGTGTATACAAAACCCTACTCCTGACTGTTATTTGAGCAAGAGTGAAATCACTGGAGTAGCTATTCATTAAAATAATACTCACCTGCAGAACAGCATCAATGCGAGGAATATCACCCAGTGCAGTACCTTTTCCTTCTGGAATTTCAATCACAACATCTTTAGGTTCTGACTTAAATTCTTCAGTAAATCGCTGAACCTTTTTCCTTTCTCGAGTGCCAGAAAGCTGAAGAGGTTGATCCAATAATGGAACTGTGAACAAAGAAACAAGATATATGAAGTGTTTTATGGATTAATAAGCATTAAAATACCATAATTAAAATAACGTATTGTACAGAAGAAAGCCAGAACAGAAGAGGTCTTACACTGACTATACACAGCAGAACAGCTAGAGCACCAAGGCATGTGGCAGCCTCAGGTGGCAAAACAAACATTTTACATGAACAAATTTGATTTTCTGGGCCCAACAAATATTAAATTACTGAGGCAAATAAAAGTGAACTAAATAAATGACTGCAATTTTTTTAAGTAACAATTCCTGCAACAGGGAACTGTTGTGATCACTTGCATTCACGCGCCAACTAAAACACAACACACCCAGGGCCAAAATGGGTATGTCCCATTATATTATAACTATGAGGGAAAAGCCTGCTGGTAAGAAAGAAAAGTCCCTTGTGAAAAATATATCTAATCAAACAATGCTTCAAACTTTACTTTAGAGATCAAGAATTATTACTTGGGAGATCGATAATTAATCATTTACAACAAATGTCTATGAACTATAAGCAAAGCCACAACCCACAGATACTGAACAGTTTACCTCTGGTTCAATATAGCAGCACACCATGCTATCCAGATCTTTCAAACTTTCACAACTTTGTGTTGATTTTTAGGGCAGAAGTCTTGTACTCCTCACCCCGAGCCAGCATGTTGCAAAAAACAGCTTAAAGTCCTGGGAATTTTACTATTTCTGGCTTTTCATGTTTATGTCTTGATACATATTTTTATTCTCTCACTCCGATACACCTTTTCCCTCAGATTGTTCACATACTATTAACTCGTCATACTTTTGATAATGCCAATAACAACTACAAGTAAAACCGAAGCAAAAGTTCTATACCTTTTCTATTACGTGTATTCCAAACTGACAACAGTGACACAGATTGGTCAAAACTATGGAGTTACAGGTATGTCCCAGAAGGAAAGAACAAAATCTGCACTGGCAATGTAAATGTTTGAAGTATCTATTTAAGATGGTGCCTGAACCTTCGATGCCTGATGTCGCAACAGTGCAGGAACTGGCAACAACCTCAACTGCTAGTACTTTTACTACCGTGTGCCTAGCAAACAATCTACCTGCTCCCTTTCCACATGTTAAATGCACCACATGATAGAAATAATTACACACAGCTATAGATGAACAGCACAGAATCAAGAAAAATGGTGCACAAATTATTAATCAATTCTATTAAAAATCTGATATACCTTTTCCTTCACCACTACCCTTTCCACCCTCTTCATCTTCATCCTCATCATCTTCCTCTTCTTCGTCGCTCTCTTCTTCCTTTTTCACTTCCTTTGCCTTAGCAGACTTCTTCTTTGGAGGTTCTTTATCCTCATTTTCGCTTTCCTTCTCCACTCCAACATTATCATCATCTTTATCTTCATCCTTCACATCCTCCTCCACCTACACAAATGAAAATGAGTTTACATATAACATCAACGCCACACGCACATCTGAAAATAGCGTATTTCCCAAACATATAAACTTAGAATGTATATATTATGTTAACACTGCAGTTTCATCGAGTACATCTCATTCGTTAACAATGTAAACATATTGGGTAGAGCTCTTATACATACTACACGGCTAGAATTCACTGGACGCCTCATCTTCGCTCGCCACACAAACCTCCTCACAGGTACGCGTTCCCGCGTTTTCAAACATCAACAACTATGTCCCCGCCTACGCCATCTTGGTCCACATCAACCCCCAACCCAAGATGGAAAACTAATGCAAGAGTTTTTATATTAACATACGTACACTCTTTCACAGCCTACGAAAGCCATACGTGTTAGATTTAAAATTTCACTAATTGTTCGTATTACAACATACCTTCATCTCTTCAGATTTTGTACTATCTTTATCGGTCGACATCTTATAGCTCGCACTCCTTTGCAATATGGCGGGCATCTGCTGGCGCTTCGAGGAGAACCAATGGAATTAAAGAAACATCTTCCCGCTTTACATCTTCATTGGTGGGCTATATTTGTAACTCAAAAAATTTGTTTTATTTTGGTTAAATTACTGTAAATTTTAATGCCAATAACATCATTTTCAAATTAGTTACTATATTTGATGTTTAATAGCATTCAACTTTCACATACATAGACATAAACAATTAACAACATAGAGATCATACATTCAAAGTGTCTGACATAGATGTATTCATGAGTGAGACGTAGTCGGTATGGATCCAGGGTATAGATCGTATTTGTTACAGACTACACCGTAGTATATATTGAAGGATAGTTGGCCATGTTCGCCTACTAGGTATTAATCCGTGGCCTATACCACGAAAATCCGATGGTATTGGCTTCTAACTCTGATCCATGCTTCTAACCGTGTAACGTATTGCCACGGATTACAGGCGAAATTGTGTAGTTCTTGGCCCTCTGCGTCTGACATTACCATCATCTCACTGTTGCTAACGCCATATGCGAGGTATGGTTCAGGTCGGGGGTGGAGTGATTTTGGTGTTGGTGCTGTTTGAGTACTCTAATTATAGCACGTAATACTCTTTGCTTATTGCCAGTGTGGAGTACATACAGTACTTCAAAATATGCAACTATGCCGGTAGAGAAGATCCTTAACCTTCAGTGTCGTTAAATAATAGGTATTCACACGTGTCTTTCCTTTTTCATCAGGTGGTAACTTATAAAAGCATCATGCCCCTGTCTTGTCGTTTCTACAAAGAGAAGTATCCAGAAGTTGAAGATGTGGTAATGGTAAATGTAAGGAGTATAGCCGAAATGGGGGCATACGTTCATTTGTTAGAGTATAACAACATAGAAGGCATGATTCTTCTATCCGAACTGTCTCGCAGGCGCATCCGGTCAATAAATAAACTAATTAGAGTAGGGAAAACGGAACCAGTGGTTGTGATTAGAGTGGATAAAGAAAAAGGTATTGTACCCAATATTAAAATATTCTTTTCAATCGCTACATCATTTTCCATAGCGAACTAAAGTGCTATTACATATATTTATGTTTACACACATATATATGGCAAATACGTTTAATTTTGTCAGGTTACATTGATTTAAGCAAGCGCAGAGTGTCAGCAGAGGATGTTGAGAAGTGCACAGAAAGGTTTGCAAAGGCAAAGGCTGTTAACTCCATCCTTCGTCATGTTGCTGAACTTTTAAGTTACGAATCAGATGACCAACTGGAAGAACTGTATCAAAAAACGGCATGGCTTTTTGAGGAAAAACTGAAGAAGAAAGCATCAGCATATGATTTTTTCAAACAAGCTGTTTTGTAAGAACATCTTTATTACTTGTTTTCTTTATATACAAAATCATAAATTAATACTGTACAAGACCCTACTTGTATCTGTGAAGCTGTAAAACGCTTCAGTGTTAGTAATATAGAAGAGACTCAATTTCACACTTGTCTATGACTTGGAGTTCTGCTTGCTAAGTATTATACACTAGCTGTACCATTGACTTTTGTGCCTATTGCTCTCAGCAACTGCTGGGACCTGAAAAAAGAAAAAAAAAAACTAATATGCATTTGTTCTTTTATCCCCATCAGGGATCCTTCAATCCTTGCAGAATGTGGCTTAGATGACACAACAAAGGAAGTATTGTTGAACAACATTAAACGGAAGTTAACTTCACAGGCTGTAAAAATACGAGCAGATATTGAAGTAGCGTGTTACGGTTATGAGGGTATTGATGCTGTGAAAACTGCTCTTAGAGCAGGCTTGGCCTGCTCAACGGAAGAACTGCCAATCAAGATCAACCTCATTGCTCCGCCTCTTTATGGTAATTTATTATACAGAGTGTTGCTGATTCACCCTGATTGGTTTGTATTTAGATTACATTCTTCATTATTCTATGATCAGACTGTGTTCTTCTGAACTCCCTAGTAGAGTCAGAATGACGAAAATGGAGTGACCATAGGTTGTACAGAAAACCAGCTGTGCCTGAAATTCACATGCATTCTTCTGGACCCACATGATTCACACTATTCCTTGTCAGCATAGTAATGGAATTCCTGTTAACCCACATACAAATGGAAAGGTGTACTCATGTTTGATGTGAGTTCTTGGGTCATGCATTTATCACCGGTCATTTTATTTGCTTACAGTGGAGACATTACATTACAGTGAGAGCAAGCCATTTGGTTCAGTTTTGTATTTTTGAAATGCCCAATTAAAATCTCTGATGGGATAGTTTATAGTTTCTTTAGTCCCTCCAGGCATGGGCATGGTCACTTCCATATCCTCTCAAACTCATTCATCATCACCCTACCATTCAGTGCTGCATAGTGAGCTGTGGAAAGCTCCGGTGAATGAACCTTCAAGGAATGAATACATTGAATAGATTGATAAATCTATGTTGTGATGACAATTATTGGCTGAAATAAGATTACCCCTTCTAGAGGTCTGAATCATTTCTCCTTAAACACACAACATACCTGCAGATCTTATTGATACATAACTTATAGGCATGTGAAACAGTGTCTTCAAGTTAAAATGGGATGAGACTTTACAAAAATTAGACCAGTTTTCATATTGTATTCACAGTATATAACACAAGGCACTTAAGTGCTCTGCCTATCCCTTACTGACAGTGTATTGCCAGCACTGCTAATCACCCTCTTACTTGGCCACTTGGGTTGCTGGTGTTCTTAGATAACATTGTGCAGAGCTTATTGTGAGATAACTTTTATTCTGCCACCACATGAAAGGGGACCTACTGTGAGAAACAGCAGGCTTCCTGAGTTACTTTTGAAATTCTTCATTTCGAAGTCCTAATTTTCCGTGCAAGTTCTCCAAAATTTGCTCAAAATGAACATGATAGTTGTGGTATATTATTGGGTTCTGACTTGTCTGCAGCCATTTGTGAAATTACATTTGTTATTGCATTAGACAATTACTTCATTGTCAGTAATAGTGCATTCAGTCAGATCTGAAGTAATAGTTTGGTCCATTTACATTTTGATACAAAGGCAACTGAATGTATGGCATTTTGCAAAAATTTTCAAGTTAAATTCCGCTCTTGTCAACCGTTTTTTGCGGTATGCTTCAAGCATGGATGAGGAGTATTGTTGAATAATTAGGCAGGCCACAGGCTGAATGTTCCCCTGCAGCTTCGTCGGTAGGTTTTAACACTTGAAGTGGTTCCACTGCCTGCTTCCATTCACTTATATTGGAACAATCCAGTACAGATGATCCTAGGTCTGCAGCTTCGCAGGGAAGACTCTTTCACCCTGAAGATGGAGGAAGTAGCTCCAAAACTTCAACTATCTACCAGCCTACATAGTGATCCATACTGGAAGAGCGACATGTCAAAGTCTTGACTCAAGATTGAGATTTGTTTTTCACTCTTATTTTTAAAACTGAAGACTGGCACATGCCTAATATTGCAGCATATACAAATTTTTCAGTTATGTACCACTGATTCAGGTGTGTCAAATTCAATTTGAGTTACACGTCAAATAGAGGTTTAATTGGCATAATTGTAACAATTTTAGCATAGTTTTCTTTCAGGTGTATTTCAAAATCCATTGGAGTGGTTTGTTAGACAACTCATGCAACTGGAGAAAACACCCTGTTCTTCATTCACTGTATGTCGTATTTGTAAAGCATGCAGCAGAACTCACCAGAAAGCTGTCATTCTTTTTTTCAGTAATGACAACTTCCACGCCTGAGAAACAAGATGGCTTAAAAGCACTGAATCAAGCCATTAACAAGATTGAAGAGGTCATTACATCTATGGGCGGAGTTTTTACTATTCAGATGGCTGTAAGTAGAGTGGCAATCAGGCCAGCACATTCATTTCCATAAAGCAAACAAGTATGGTTTGCTGTTACCACATCTGGTATCATGATTCTTAACCAGCAAAGGGCTCTGTGACACAAGACTGCAAAAAGTATTCAGTTAATTACTGTACTTACTGCAGTTTGCCATTGTTAAAGAGCTCTTGCCTGTATAGAAAGCCTCCAGTTTTAGTCTTTGGCAAAGAGAATAACAACCCCCCCCCCCCCCCATTCCACTGAATCAGTTGAAAGTATACAACTGTATTTCAACTGAACACCAACCAGTGCACACATATATTATTAAAACACCACTTTATTAACACTGTATCACTCCAACATGTTTCAGCCCTCAAAGGGCCATCCTCAGGGAGTACAACTGATACATTTCAGCAGCAAGATAAAAAAAAATGAGTTACCAAATGTAAAATTCATCTTTGTGAGCAGCATGTAGTGTGTTAATGTGGCATATATGAAAGTCCTTTTAAAAGGTAGTTATAATAAACTGTTTACATGAATTTCTGCTCACCAATTGGCAAACTTAACTTGCCAGCCAGATGGATACTTAAAGTCTTGGCTGTATAAATTTTGGTGTCGCATGTGTTCTGGAAAATCACAAGTATTTGCATAATATTTCCAATCACCTACAATATTGTATAAGTGGATGTAATTTATGTCACACATGAAAGTGAACTACAGTAGAATTACTATACTATACATACTATACTATCACCTGGCTTACTATACTATAACCAGGAACTCATGATAGTTTGGCTGTTGAGGAAAGTAGCCCCAAAACAAGAAGTTCCATTGCCCATAGCTTCTCTTTGCATGTACTGATTTCATGACTTTATCTTGTATTATCTGGACCTTAATGAGTATATCAAGCTATTATAATGGCTTCAGAAGATCAAAAAATATATAAAGTATCACTGACAAAAAGAAACTCCTCTGAAATTTGAAATAATTAGGTGACAGCAAAAGGGAAGTAATGACTTCATATAGCATAAGAATGTCAAAGATCTGTGATATAAAGAAAGCAGAAAGACCAGTTACAATCATTTATGGCATCAAGTGAAAGTGTGAAGGACCTTTTCAAGTCGTAGACTTGAAACAGCCTAAATCAGTGTGCAACTGGACAAGGTGTTGTATATGTGATTTACAGCAGTGCACTCCTAAGGAAAATCAGTGACTGGGCCTATGATAACTGAAAGGCTGAGAGTCTTTGTGTAATGAAATGAAAATAACTGACAAATAGTCACTGGCTCAAAAACTTTAGAGAAAAAGCAGCTGCAAGAGGTACCCAAATGGAATATTTCTTTGATTAGTCACACAAACCAAGTATAGGAACAAAAACAAGCAAATTACCTGTCAGAACTTTGGTTAGGTTAGGTTAGGTACTGTCTGATAACCTGGAGTATTTGATAATCCAGAACCTGTCTGATTCCTTGAGAGCCAAATTGAAGGGATTCTGGTGTATGTACTTATAGACTGAATAACATATAAATTTGATGTGTGGTTGACTGTGCATCGTAGTTCAATGTGGAATAAGAAACCAACTAGATGTCACTTAGTATTATATTTATTTCTCCTTATAAGTTGCTCTTTATAAGTTGCTCAACATGTTTCGGGCCACCTTGTGCCCATC
>Ga0123357_10001003_pt1 | contig 28874 bp, 29 predicted proteins | sample TergutEmb28metaG_FD_89873 | JGI IMG/M metagenome (GOLD analysis project Ga0123357, IMG submission 89873) | Embiratermes neotenicus P4 segment gut microbial communities from Petit-Saut dam, French Guiana - Emb289 P4 | ecosystem: Host-associated > Arthropoda: Insects > Digestive system > Gut ...
ACAATATTTTTTATTAAAATTTATTTCTTTTTGTATTTTTGTTCTAATTTATCCGCACCGTCGTTTCTGCCCGTTTCCCGCAGGCGTTTTATATATCCGTCCAGCGCGCCTTTTGTATGAGCCGGTCCGCCCTCCTGTAAAACAGTCCACATAGGGTCGGTTGTGCAATCGTTATTTGAATTATTTACGGATTTCATCATCATATCGTCATGCCAGTCTAAAATTATTTTCGCACCTTTTGCGCATATATCCGGGAATTTATCTTTGACGTTGTACTGCTCATACGGGTCAGAGGCTATATTAAACAGCATTTCGCTGTCAAATAAATGGAAACCGTCATGATAAGTGCGCATATACAGCCAGTCTCCAAACCTCGCCGAACGCTGGCACACATGAGCCATCTGCGATATTACTACGCTGTTTCTCCCCGTCTCTTTTCCGTGCAATACTGTGTCGGCAAAACTAATACCGTCCCAGTTTTTACTTGGTCTGACATTCAGGAGTTCGGCGACAGTCGGCGCAAGGTCAACATTGCAGTGAAGCCCGCTGTCCGCATAGCCCTGCGCCACGCCGTTCCACTTTATAATCAGCGGGATACGGCATGTGGCGTAATCCGCCGTCGCATGTTCGGAATATATCCCAAGCTCGCCCATGTTTTCACCGTGATCGGATGTTATTATTACGCATAAATCGTCGTATATTTTCATATTTTTTAACTTGTCAATTATTTGCCCGACAAGATAATCAGCGTAGAGTATTCCTGTGTCATACCCATCTATCAGTTTTTTCAATCCGTTCAAATCATTCGCACTGCCGGGCTGACGAGGAAAATTCGGGTTTTCATTGGCATCGTACATATTTATCTCGTTTATCGAATGAGGTCCGATATGTTTTAAATGTTCGTCAAAAACCTTTTGGTCTATCCAAGTATTCAAAGGCTCGTTTTCAAACGGATTGCCGAAACTCGCCGGAGCTCTGTACGGGGTGTGCGGATCCCAGAAATGGACGTGAAGAAGCCAGTTGTCGTTTTTTGCGTTTCTGTCAATCCAGTCGAGCGCAACCGGAAGAACTTCTTCACCGGATTCCAAGCCGTGTTTCCCGACATTATACGTTTCGTTGAAACCTGCGTTAAACCACCACGACGAGTGGCGTTCTGCAAACGTGCTTACAGAAACTGTGCGCATATTTGCCTTTCTGAAAATATTCACGAAATTGTCCCTGTCGACAATATCGGCAAATCCCCTGTTCTTTCCCGTGAGACGCCTGTCTGCGGCTGTTCCGCCGTGACCGACTGCGCCGTGGCGTATGCCGAACATTCCGGAAATAAGGCTCGCTCTCGACGGCAGGCACGGCGCGTCCGCGCAGTAATACTGGTTAAACCGCACTCCGTCGCGGCATATTTTGTCTATATTCGGCGTAGTATTGCGCGAATAGCCGTAACATCCCATATGGTCGGGTCTTAATGTGTCAATGTCAATAAAAAGAATTCTCATAAAAATTTTATTCCTCCGATTTTATTTGCGGAAAATGCTGATTATCTCATCTGTTGACCCACCAGCATTGTTTACACTTGTCCGGCATATCACCATTTAAATTTACCGATTCTCTCAATTTGTTAAATCGTTCGCTTTGCCATACTTCCAAGAAACTTTTATCCGATATGTTATCTACATACTCGCTTACATTGCAACACAGGTAAACGTCACCGTTATACCGAACCGCCGCGCTAACAAAAGGGGCATTACAATGTGCATCAACGATAAAATTTTCTTTACGCACATATTTGTCACCCCACCATACATAATCGCCAACTTTAGCGGGATATAAACTATTTAATATTCCGTGATTATTTATAAATTCAGTTGTTTTTTCAATTTCTGCTCGCATTTCGCCCATATCAGGAGCATATTCTGACGGAAAATTTACGAAACCAAAACTTATATGACGAACTCCAAGCGAATAAACAAGCTCTGCGATTTTTAGTAATTGGCTTTGATTATCTTTTTGTATAGTGACATAAATTGACGGTGATTTCTGTATAGCCGTATCTGCGTATGCTAACTCTAATTTATGCAGATTATCGCAAATTCTCTCGAAATTTGCACCGCGCCGTATCTTTTCAAATGTTGCTTTATCTGCGCCGTCAAAAGAAACACATACGTTCACTTCGCGTGACAGCAGAAAATCAATCATGTCATCATTCAATAACATTCCATTCGTTGAAATTTCAATAGAACAATCCGATCTTTTTTTGGAGTTGGCATAATCTACGCGCTCACGAAAATCTTTTACAAGAAGCGGCTCACCCGAATTAAATAAAGCATAACTTTTGACATAAGGCGACGTTTCATCAACTAATCGGCAGAATAAATCGTAAGGCATCGTCTTACCTGTTATCTCCAAACTGTCCCTGCACATACGGCAGTAAAGATTGCAGTCCTGCGTTATGTCAAGATATAGTTTTTCCGGGCAATCCAAAGATACCTGTCCGCCGGAGCAGGCTTGCATTTGGCTGTAACTGTTGTTTATATAGTATTTCATAGGTTTTACTCCTTCAAATTCATAAATATATTAATATTATTAAAACTTAAAAGCAAAACCAAATGAGGACGAACATATATATCCTCTGTGCAAATATCGTCCAATCATCAAGGTTTTGCACAGAGCAATACATCTAAGAGAATCACTATAGAACAAATTATCTTATCATCTCCCTGTCTAAAAAATAAATTTTCCACGTTTATTTTATAATTAAAAACTATTGTTATTATACCATTAAATTAAACAAAAGTCAATTTTTTTATAAATACTTTATTTTTGTTATTTTTACAACAGACTTTTTGCTTTTTAAATATTATAATAAAATCACAAAATAAATAAGGAGGTATAGAAAATGATTAGACAAATCATAAAAATCGACGAAGAAAAATGCAACGGCTGCGGACTTTGCGTGTCCGCCTGTCATGAGGGCGCAATCGGACTCGTTGACGGCAAGGCAAAATTGCTTCGCGACGATTACTGCGACGGTCTCGGCAATTGTCTGCCCGCATGTCCTACAGAAGCGATTACTTTTGTGGAACGCGAGGCTTTAGAATATAATGAGACAGAGGTAAAGAAGAATATGGAACAAAATCAAACAAACAAAGAAAACAAACAGCCAGAAACATTAGCGTGCGGTTGTCCCGGCACGCAGTCAAAATCTATGAACCATGAAAAAACCGCTGATATTAAACAAGAACATATCGCCGCAGAAACACACTTAAATCAATGGCCTGTGCAGATTAAGCTCGTGCCTGTAAATGCGCCGTATTTTAAAAACGCAAACCTGCTCGTCGCCGCAGACTGCACAGCATATGCCTACGGCAACTTCCACAATGACTTTATGAAAAATAAAATAACAGTAATCGGCTGTCCCAAATTGGACGATATCGACTATTCCGAAAAACTGACTGCCATAATAAAAAATAACGATATTAAATCAGTTACGGTTGTCCGTATGGAAGTGCCGTGCTGTGGCGGTATTGAATATGCCGTAAAAACAGCCTTGAAAAACAGCGGTAAAATGATACCGTGGCAAGTCGTTATATTCTCCACCGACGGGCAAATATTGGAGGGATAACCTATGATTAAGAACGGATGTCCGGGCGCGGCGCGTATCAAGGGGACGCCGGAGATTATCGAGAAAATCTGTCCTGAATGCGGCAGGGAAATCGAAATGTTCACAGCGGACGCATATGCGCAGTGCGAATGCGGATTTATCGCATACAACGATACACAGAGCTGTATCAAATGGTGCAAATTCGCGCGGGAATGCGTCGGCGACGAAATTTACGAACAGTTTATGAAATCATCGGAACCGACAGAATCAACAAAATCAGAACAAAAAATTTAAGAGCCCCGATAAATTCGCCGGCGGCGAATTTGAAGCGGCGGAAAGAGAGAATATATAAATATATGGATAATAATATGTTTTGTTTTCAATGCGAACAGACAGCAAAAGGAACCGGCTGTACAGTGGGAGGCGTGTGCGGCAAAAAGGCTGATACCGCTAATCTTCAGGACGAACTGACAGGCGCGCTTATAGGGCTTGCGAGAGCTGTGGACGGCAACAAGCCTACGGAAAGCACCCATAAAGCGGCAATTGACAGCTTATTTACCACAGTAACCAATGTAAATTTCGACGACGAGGCTATACGTAAACAAATTGATATTATCAACGCCGAAAAAGCTAAACTCATACCGAAATGTGCCGATTGCGCTTCGGCATGTTCAAGAAACGACAACTATGATATAAATCAGCTTTGGAGAGATAACGAGGACATCCGCTCTTTGAAATCGCTTCTGCTCTTAGGTATGCGCGGAATGGCGGCTTATGCGCACCATGCGCTTATCCTCGGCAAAACCGACGAAACTGTAAACAACTTCTTCTACAAGGGCTTATTTGCCATCGGCGAAGACGATAACTCCGCAGACGAACTGCTCTCGCTCGTTATGGAGCTCGGCAACGTTAATCTGAGATGCATGGAACTGCTCGACGAGGCAAACACAGGAACATACGGAACTCCCGTGCCCACAAAAGTAAGCTGCAATATAGAATCCGGACCGTTTATAGTCATATCCGGTCACGATTTACATGACCTCAAACTGCTTCTCGAGCAAACTAAAGATAAAGGTGTAAATATCTACACTCACAGCGAAATGCTTCCTGCACATGGATATCCGGAACTGAAAAAATATCCGCATCTCAAGGGCAACTTCGGCACGGCATGGCAGAATCAGCAAAAAGAATTTGCGGATATTCCCGCGCCTATCTTGTTTACGACAAACTGCATTATGCCGGTAAAACCGAGTTATTCCGACAGGACATTCACAACGTCGGTCGTGGCTTTCCCGGGAATGGTTCACATCGGCGACGACAAGGATTTTACGCCGGTCATAAACAAGGCTCTGGAACTCGGCGGATATAAAGAATTGCACAAAATGACGGGTATTAACGGCGGCGACACGATGACTACAGGTTTCTCAAGAGGAACGGTATTGTCGGTAGCCGACAAAGTAATCGACGCTGTAAAAGCCGGAGCTATCAAGCATTTCTTCCTGGTCGGCGGTTGCGACGGCGCAAAACCGGGCAGAAACTATTATACTGAATTTGTAAAACAAACGCCTAAAGATACCGTTATTCTTACTCTTGCCTGCGGAAAATACCGTTTCAACGACCTCGACATAGGCGAAATCGGCGGCTTGCCCCGCATAATGGATATGGGACAATGCAACGACGCATACGGCGCAATAAAAGTCGCGATTGCTCTATCCGAAGCGTTCAACTGCTCCGTCAACGAACTGCCGCTGACATTGGTGCTTTCGTGGTACGAGCAAAAAGCCGTATGCATACTTCTGACTCTGCTTGCGCTCGGCATTAAAAATATCTATATAGGACCGACTTTGCCTGCGTTTATTTCGCCTAATATTTTAAACGTAATTGTCGAAAAGTTCAGTCTCACCCCGATTTCCACGCCGGAAGCCGACCTCAAAAAGATACTCGGATAATGTTAAATTGATATAAAAAATAAGAATCTGTCGGATTAATCCGACAGATTCTTTAATATCTTAATTTGATTATTTAACAGACATCTTTTTTCTAAATATAACCACGCCTGCCGCAGCAATTACCATAACTGCGAATATTGCCAAGCTGTTATCGCCGGTAATCGGAGCGGAAATCGGAGTTGCCGCAACCGGAGCGGCTGTGTCTGCAACTGCAGCCGGAGCATTGGTGTCAGCCGGAGCAGCAACGTCTGTAACAGGGGCAACATATGCAGGGTCGTTTACCAATGTAACATAACCATACAGATTTACATCCCAACTTGTAGCTTCGTTGCCTGCCGCCCATGTGTTTGACATAGTACCGTCAGCATCTGTCACGTCGTTTAACTGGAAATTAACTCCTACGTCTTTTGCCGTAACACTACTATAGAAGGTAATTTTCATTTTAATGTAATATTTGTTGTTTGGTTTGTCAACTTTGACTGCCCATGACATATAGTTTGCAGGTACAGGGTCAAGACCGGAAATGTCTGTAACGCCTATTTTCATATCGTCAGGCCAAGCGCCGGCATCAGGATAATATGACGGCACGCCTTGAGTGTCAACTCTGAACTGGTCGCAGAAAGTGCCTGCATTGTCCGCGTCAATAAAGAATTCGCAGCTGTCTTCTATCCACGGAGACTGAGCTTCAGCCTTGCCTATGCTGCCCATGATAGTGGTATCGGTTATATCATAGAAAGCATAATAAGCAGTGTCGCTCCACAGAAGATATACGGTTCCATGTGCTGCCGTTGCATCGTCGGCGCTGTTTCTTGTAAGGGGTATTGCGAGTGCGTTTGCCCAAGCGGGCTCGGTATTCATAGCATCGCTCATGTTTATGTCGCTGTCGCTGACTTTTTTAACGTCGCCGTACTTGTTTTGATCTGCCGCAGCGGATACCGGTATAATTGCAACTACTGATACTGACGCTATCATAAGAACTACTAATAACAAAGAAACAAACTTTTTCATAAATTTTACTCCTTAATTTTTGGTTTTTTATTTTGCAACAGTTTATTTTTATTCTGCAATTATTATATCTTACTTTTTATTATTTGTCAACATAAAAATTAATATTTTGATAATTATTTTCATATAACATGTTTCCGTTGACAATATTTGGATATTGTATTATAATAATTATATATTTTAAGTGCTTTTAGAAAGAGAGAAATTTATGCCTGCAAAATTAATTGGAGCAGTAGATATAGGCGGAACAAAAACGCTTTGCGGTATCGTGGACGAAACAGGAACAATACGTGTCAAAGATGTTTTTCCTACAGTTACGGGAGAGAACGGCGGAGCCGTATGTGCAGAGCGATTTATAGAACTTATCGGCAGACAAACCGAAAAAATCGGCGTAAATATAAAAGCGTTATCCGGTATAGGCATTTCTTGCGCCGGCCCCGTAGATTATATGAACGGCATAGTGAAAAATCCGTATACTTTGCCGGGCTGGGACAATTTTGCTATTACGCAATACATAACGCAAAAAACCGGCTTGCACGCCCGTATTGAGAACGACGTAAACTGCGCGCTGGCGGGCGAGATAAAAGTCCGCGGATTGCAGAATTACTGCGTTTTGATGTTGATGTTCGGCACAGGCATCGGCGCGGCTTTATGCAATCGCGGAATGGTATACCGCGCCGGCAAAGATTATCACCCGGAAATGGGACATGTTATCGTCGCTTCCGAAGGTCCCGAATGTTACTGCGGACGTCGGGGATGTTTTGAAAGTCTGTGTTCAGGTTCCGCATTAAACCGACGCGCGGTCGAAGCAGGATACAGCGACTTTGATTTTTTGCTTGAAATGCGCGAATCGGGAGATGTCAAAGCAATAGCTGTTTTAGATAATATATTGATGAATTTTAAAAACGGCATCTGGAATTATATGACGTTATTCAAGCCGGACATTTTAATATTGGGAGGCGGAATTATGAAGAAGTTTTATAAATACGTTTTTGACGCCGTCGAAACCGATTTGCGGAATTCCTATGATTTTGTAGGAGGTTATCAAATCATAGGATCTGAATCTGCGGCTGAAACGGCGTTAATCGGAGCGGCTGAACTCATATTAAATAAAATTTAACAGATATAAATTAATGAAAGTGGTGAATTTATGAGAAAAATCAATATCAGAAATTTATTGAGCGTAATTATCGCATTGACATTTGTACTGGCAATATTTTCGGGCTGTTCAAATTCAGACAGCACTAATAACAGCGACAACAATACAACATTAGCAGACATTACGACAGCAGAAGTCACAATGGTGCCGGAGACTACATATCCCGAACTGCAGACGGAAACGTCAAGCGACGGCACACGAATATACGATTTTTTTAACACAGACTATGTGTTTATCCCGGACAGCGAAGCCGTAGGTGAATGGGACATTGTAGATTGTGTGCAGAATATCGACGATTTTGACCCTGCAAACCAAAACGTTCCTAAAGAACAATTATACTGTCAGAGCGTAAAAATTTTCGATAATGGAGAAGCAGGAATTCAATTTTTAGGCGGAGGAAATCCTTTTTATACATCATGGACTAAAGGATATATTTTAAATGTGATCGCGCCAAATACAATATGCGCATACGAAATAGAAAATATAGGCGGTGCAGAGTATATGTTCGTCGAACGGAAAGGCTCGGATTACACGGGTAATGCAAAACCCATGTATTATGTATTTAAGAAAATGTCGAACGAAGTGCAGTTGGTTATAAATTCTTACGATGATGTAAGAAATATGGATTTGCGCAATTACGATTTTTCGGATTTCGGAAACAGTATGTTTAATCTTACATTCAATGAAAAAACAATATTTCCGCCAAAAGATAAGTTGCCAAGTGACGATAAATTTCAGCCGGATGCTATAATGGAAGCGGGGAAAAATCCCGGTTTAGGAGTTCGCGCATTGCATGATCAGGGCATAACAGGTAAAGGCGTTAGTGTCGCCATAATCGACCAAGCAATGACTATTAACCATCCTGAATATAATGGTAAAATAATACAATATGTAAATCTTGGCAACACCAAATCTACAGTATCTTTTCACGGACCTTTAGTTACAAGTCTGCTTGTTGGCGGAAATATAGGCACTGCACCGGGAGCAAAAGTTTATTATTATGCTACAGAAAGATATATTGGTGACAAAGGCGATGCATTAGCAATAGTAGAAGCTATCGATATGATTATTGAAACAAATAAAAGTCTTCCTGACAGCGAAAAAATAAGAGTTATAAGTATATCGGCAGCGCCGACACTGTTAGGCGACGGAACACGGGTACCTTATACAAACGGCGACCAATATCTTGAGGGTGTTAAACGCGCAAAAGAAGCTGGCATTTTAGTTCTTGACGCGTCTGTAGAGAACGGAATTATCGGAGCCTGTCGGTATGATTTTGAAAATCCCGAAGATGTTACTTTGTGTAAAGGAACTAATTATTGGGGTAAAAAAGAAATTCTCGCTCCTATGTGTTACAGAACAGTAGCAGAAGAAAGCATCGAGGGTGAATATTCATATGTGCACCTTGGCGACGGCGGTTTAAGTTCCGCAATCCCGTATGCCGCAGGAGTTCTGGCGATGGGCTGGCAGGTCAATCCAAAGCTCACACCCGACGAAATCGTGAAAATCCTTTTGGATACGGCGTATGTTGACAGCGACGGAAACAGATATATCAACCCTCCGGCGTTTATCGACTATATCAAAAATAATTGACTTGATTAACAAAAAATATATAAATGCTTTAATCCTTAACATAAACCTGTAAAGAAAGAATTTACCGCAGGAAAAATCGGCGGTAAATTCTTTTATTTTTCTCTTGACAAATTGCAAACAATATGATATTATGTTTATATAAAAATTATTATATAAGGAGATTTGTTTATGAAAAATAAAATTGAAAACGCCTCGGTCGCTGATTTGAAAAACGGATTTATACCAACAGAAAGATTTATTGATAAAGCTCAGGGATATACCTGCCTCTTTTGCCATACTGGATACGACGCCGACGATATATACGCATGGAAGAAACTCTTGGTAAATGGGAAAAAAGCGATAAAATTGCATATACATGATAACCACGGCGACGTTTTTAACGCTCTGCTCTCGCAGGATAAAGCCCAGACAGGGCTTACAGATACGCAAAAAGAATTTCTTATGAATTATTACAGCGGAATGAAAGACAAAGAAATCGCTGAAAAGATGAATATATCCGAATCGACCGTGCGTTATCAGCGTTATAGTTTCAGGGAAAAAGCAAAACAGGCAAAGATTATACTTGCGTTGTACGAATTATTGGAAATAGAAGAAGAAAAATGGAAAGTATGGGAAGAAGAAGAAAAAAAATCCGGCAAACCTGTCGCTGAAAACGCAAAAATGCTCGAAACCCTTTTCGAGTCTTTCTCGCCGCTTGTTTTAAAGACTTATGAATTCGGAAAGAGAAAAGAAGAAAAGAAAATTTTGGTATTAAAAACGATAGTGCAGCAATTTGAAAAAGACAGAAAATATGCGGAAAAAGAAGTAACCGCTATATTAAAGCCGATATACGACGACCATGCGACAATAAGGCGGGATTTGATAGACTACGGTTTCATGGGAAGAACCGGCGACTGCCGGGAATATTGGGTGAAAGAAAATTTAAATAAATTCTAAAATGTGAGGTAACAGAGATTATGTTTTTACTTGAAAAAAATTCTTACGGCAAAGTAGAGCCGATGTTTGAAAAAATGCTTGATTATGAAACGACAGTTATATGGGCATTAAAAAGCAATAATGCGCCTTGTCAGATATATGTCGACAATTTGACAAATCCTCAATCGTGCTATATTCAAGTGAGCTGGGGAGCTTGTTATTTTGGCGGCAAATATAATGAACAGTTTGTTGAGGCTTGCATTAAGCAAAAATTTACAAAACCAAAAATGTATTGTATATTTTCGGACATCGAAATCTTAAAAAAGATAGACGAAAATATGCCCGTTAAATGTGAATACAGACACGGAATTACGCTCGGAGCGCAGCTGTATTATAAATTGAGTACCGAAAAATTTTTAAGCAATGGACTATCTTTTAAAGAGTTGCCGGGAAATTATGAATTAATACTGAATACAGAAAAAGAAAACGAAAAAGTAATTTTGATGTATAACGGAAAAGAGGCGGGGCATTGCGACGGAGGTTATAGTCAAGAAGATGTAAGCATCAATTTAGACGTTTTCTTGGAAGAAGAACACAGAAATAGAGGTATAGGTCCGTTAGTATGCGCGAAACTAATAGATTATCATCTCTCTCAAAATCATCACGATATCGCATGGGGCTGTTTCGGTATTAATGTCCCGTCGGCTAAATGCGCCGAAAAATTGGGATTTGAAAAGATTCACGAGGGTGACGTAATATTTTGTTTTACTTAATGTTTACACAAAAATTTATATAATATGCGGGAGAAGCAATATGATACATTTAGGAAAAATTACATGGGAAAATTATAGTATATGCGCGGTGGGATTGAAGTTGAATGAAAAACAGCAGACATTTCTCGGCAATAATGAGCTTAGTTTAGTGCAGGCGTATGTAAGTTCGGCAAATGATGAATACCCTTGGATGCCTTTCGCGATATATTCAGACGACACAGTTATTGGTTTTACCATGATATTTTATAAACCGGAAAATAATGAATTAAGCAAAGAAAGCTGTTATGTTATATGCAGATTCATGATTGCGGATGAATATCAGGGGAAAGGATACGGGAGAGAAGCATTGATGAAAATAATCGAAAAGATAAAATCCTTTCCATCCGGTGAAGCTCCGGCAGTATATCTTTCATTTAAGCATGAAAATATCGTTGCCAAAAATCTTTTTTTATCTATCGGATTTGCGGAGACAGGGGAAGACGACGAAGAAGGTTGTGCGCTCGCTAAATTAATTTTGTAAATTTTTATTTGAGGTTATTATATGGAGTTATATATATCAAGACATGGAGAAACTATATCAAATTCTGAAAGACGAATGTTGGGAAGCGGAGGAGATTCGCCTCTCACAGAAAAAGGGATCGAACAGGAAAAACATTAGGCAAATTTCTTAAAGATATAACTTTTGACGCGGTATATGCAAGTCCGCTTAAACGCGCGGTAGATACGGCTAATATAGCGTTTGATTATGAACATAAAATAATTATTGACGAACGGCTGACGGAAATCGGTCTTGGAGATATGGAGGGTATGACATGGGACGAATCATTTGATGCTTTTCCGGACGCGAGCACATTCATGTCAGACCCTGTTGCATATATACCGCCGCCGAATGGAGAAAAATTAGATGATATGATAAAAAGGGTAAATTCGTTTCTTGAAGATATTATCAAGATGAATTATACCAAAATATTTATATTGACGCATGGATATGTTATGCGCGTATTATATGCCTGTACTACTGACAAGTCGATTGCGGCTATTGGGAAAGCTCCCGGTTGCGGAAACTGCGAAGTAGTACGGTATATTTATAATTTCGGAAAATGGGAGTGAATGCAATGTATTTAGTTACAACGCAAAAGATTAAAAAATAAACATAAATTTATTCTTGACTTTATATATATTAATTGATATAATTAACACATTAATATATCATGTTCGTGGAGATTATCTGCCGCAAAAAAGCGGAAAGTCTCAATATATAAAAAAATAAGATATGTTGGAGGTTATTATACTTTGTTAGAAATAAAGAATCTCACTAAAACCTACGGAAAAATAAAAGCCGTAGACGATCTCACCCTGACTATCGCGAACGGCGATATTTTTGGATTTATCGGACATAACGGCGCGGGGAAAACAACGACAATCAAGGCAGTCGTCGGAATACACGACTTTGACAGCGGCGAAATTCTCATAAACGGCATATCGGTCAAAAAAGACCCTATGACCTGCAAAAAACAAACCGCATATATCCCGGATAACCCGGATTTATACGAATTTCTCACCGGCATCAAATACTTAAATTTTGTCGCCGATATTTTTGATTTGTCAAAGACCGAACGCACAAAAAATATTGAAAAATACGCGACGGAATTGGAGCTCAAAGACGACCTTCGCTCGCCGATATCTTCGTATTCGCACGGAATGAAGCAGAAACTCGCCATCATCAGCGCGTTGATTCATAAGCCGCGCCTTTTGGTATTAGACGAGCCGTTTGTCGGACTTGACCCTAAAGCTGCGTTTACATTAAAAGAATATTTTAAAGAAATGACAAAAGAGGGCGCGTCGATTTTCTTCTCCACACACGGACTTGAAGTTGCGCAGAAACTCTGCAATAAAATCGCGATTATAAAAAACGGAAAACTACTTGAAGCCGGCGAAACTGAAGAAATCATCGGCAAAAAATCATTGGAAGACGTATTCTTAGAACTGACGGAGGAAGGTAAATCCTCATGAATAAATTTTTAAACCTTACGAAAATTAATTTAATCGCCGCGTTCCGGCAGATGAATTTTGTCAGAAGACGCGCAAACAAAAAAAACGGCAAGGGTTCGGCATACGCGATTGTTATTCTGGTTATAGTTTTGATGGCGTATATGGGATTTATAGCGTACTTTCTCGTTCAGGCTCTGCACCCGTTGAATTTGGACTGGCTTGTATTCGTATTACTCTTTTTTATCATTTCTTTTTTAGTGGTTATTATGAGTCTCTACAGTGTAAACTCAGTGCTTTTTGAAAGCACCGACATCGAACAGCTTTTCGCTTATCCCGTATCGAGATTTCAGATTCTACTTTCCAAAGTATTTGGTATCGTAGTGGAAAATTGGATAGTGTCGCTTGTTTTCGCGCTGCCGTTTTTCAGTATGTACGCCTATTATGTGCATCCCTCGCCTGTTTTTTATATTTACGCATTGATTTGCGTTATTATAATCCCGCTTATTCCGATTTGCCTTATCAGCGTTATAGCATATATTGTAAGCGCGCTGACAAGCGGCACAAAATTCAAGAATTATTTAAACGTTCTGTTAACTATAGTGATAGTGGCGGTAATGATTGTCGGAATCAACGTTGTTTTAAATAATCCGCAAACTTCTTCTATTACTTCCGCCGGCACGATATTGGACGGTCTTATGAAATATTATCCGCCTATAGGGTATGCCGTTTCCGCGCTGTATCATTACAATATTGTCGATATGCTGATTTCAATCGCATGGAATGTTCTGCCTTTTGTCGTGCTATGCTGGATTTTCTCAGTATTTTACGTTTCGCTGCGTTCGCGCATAGTCGCAATAAAAAAAGTAAAAGGCGGCAGTCTGACTTTCGGTTCTTCGTCAAAATTGGGTGCTATGTTAAAAAAAGAATATGCCCGCTTTCTTTATTCGCCTATGTACATTATGAATTCGTGTATCGGCGTTCTGCTGATGTTGGTATTTGTAATCGCAGCCGGGGCTGTCGGAAAAAACATGCAGGTGATTTTAGACTCGCTTAAACAAGTAGGATTAAATATAGGGCAGATTACGTTATTAGTTTTCCTGTTTATACTGTCAATAACAAATACGACGTCGCCGTCAATATCTTTGGAGGGTAAAAATCTCTGGATTGTCAAATCCTGTCCCGTACAGCCGAAAACCGCGCTTACGGCGAAATTACTGGTGCATGTGCTGACGATTATTCCTTTTATCATAATAAGCAGTATAATCGCGATATTTACGCTGAAAATCGGAGCCGGCGGATTTGTGACAACTTTGATAACTTGTATACTGTTCACAACACTGAGCGGATTAATGGGACTTATGTATAATCTGCATTATCACAGGTTCGATTTTTACAATGATATGCAGGTTGTTAAAAACAGCGCGGGTGTACTGCTGAATATGGTCACAATGGTAATCATTGCGGCGGCCGGCGTATTTATATATTGGCTTCTCAGTCAGTTTATCGCTGTCAACTTCTATATTTACGCCGTCATTTTTATGGTAATCATAGCGGGCGCAATTTTATATTTGTATAGATATATCACCACAAAGGGCGAGGACTTATTCAGAGATCTGGATTAGATATTTCCGTAGTGGGCGGCAGATTGCCGCCCACTACAATTTTGAACGCGATTTGTTATCCGTTCAATCCATAAAATCCGGAAGTTTTGCAAGCTGGGATAATTCTGCAAGTTCGCTCACGGTTACAAATTCATAGCCTTCCGCTCTCAGTCTGTCTATAATTTCAGGCAAAGCTTTGATTGTTTGCGGGTAAAAATCGTGCATTAAAATAGTCGAATTTTCTTTTACCGTGCTTATGACGTTTTTTACCACCCTGTCAGGATTTTCGGTTCTCCAGTCCGCGCTGTCCACACTCCAAAGGATTTTTTTTAGAGGTATGAGAGATTCGTTCTCTTTCCACATATTCCCGAACGGAGGTCTGTATAATTTCGGATATTCTCCGGTTGCGGCATATATTGCCTCGTTGCATTTGTTTATTTCCGAAACTATCTGGGATTTGCTCGTTTTGTGTAAATCCGCATGATCGTAGGTATGATTTCCTATTTCGCATTTTAAACTTTTCATTCTTTGCAGTAGTTCAGGGTGCTGTTCAACTCTGTATCCTAAAACGAAAAATGTAGCAACTGCTTTCTTTTCAGTCAATATGTCAAGTACCTGAGGAGTATATTCCGGGTGAGGTCCATCGTCAAAAGTCAATGCGACGTATTTTTTTTCGTTACTTTTTCTGTTTCCTGAGATTTCAGAATTATGAGCTGAAATTTCGGGAATATTATTTTTGTTGCCTATGTCGTCTATAGAATTTACAGAAGTTGAAAACAGAATAGAAAAAATTACAAGAAAAAGATTATAAAACAGATATTTTTTAGTTTTCATATTTATTTGAACGTCTCCTTTAAACAATAAATTTACTATGATGATAATATTTTTCTCCATTGATACATCTTTTATCCGTGTTAATATAAGTCAGCTTGTTGGCTTGTAAACAAAAAATGAGCAAAATAACTAAAAAAGTGAGAAAATAAAAGATAATACATAAATTATATAAAAAAATAGCTGTAAACAGTTTATAATTATGTAAAAATCTCGAAAATTTGGGATTGACTATCTTTGACCTTTGAATTATAATATAATCAAGTCAAAAGTCAAAGATAGTCAAAGTCAAATTCCATAAATACAAAACAGAAAAGAGGGATTGATAAAAATTGCTTATATCGGATATGATTGAAAGTATAATAAATGAAATGCTGAAAGAAAACGGAGGGTTTATTGAGTTTAAACGAAATGATATAGCCTTGAAGTTCGGATGCGTTCCCAGCCAGATAAACTATGTCATAACGTCGAGATTCACTCCCGAAAAAGGTTATATCGTTGAAAGCAGGCGCGGAGGCGGGGGATGTATAAAAATACAGCAGATTCGTTTCGATAAAACTTCTTATGTTATGCATTTTATAAACGCGGTGGGGGATTCTATAGATTATAATACGACAAAAGTTTTTCTTGCAAATCTGTATAATAATGATATAGTAAACGAACGCGAAATGCGTATGATTTTAAATATAATGTCCGATAATGTCTTAAAAGATATTATTGCGTCCGAAAAAAGAGACGCATTGCGTTCTGTAATTTTAAAAAACGCTGTTTTGGCTTTGCTTTAAATAATTCAGCAATAACAAACAACAAAATAAATTTAAATAGGGGGTATTAATTATGCTTTGTCAAAAATGCAATAAAAATATAGCTAATGTATATTTAAAAAACAATATAAACGGTAATGTTACAGAAAGTTATCTGTGTTCTTCGTGCGCAAACGAAGTGTACGGGCAGAATATGAAAGTATTCGAAAATTTCAATAACGATTTTATTTCGAATATGTTTAATCTTAATAAAGTGTCACAGGCTTTGCCGGCAGTAAGAAACGTGTGTCCGCTGTGCGGTTCGACTTTTTCGCAGATAGCGCAGTCGGGAAAGGTCGGCTGCGGGGAATGTTACTCGACGTTCAGAAACGAGCTTGAACCGAATGTCATGAGAATTCATGGGAGAGCGAATCACACGGGAAAAATCCCGAAGAATTTGACACTGAAAATAAGCGGCAAACGCAAAATCGAGGAATTGAATGTGAAGCTGAAAAAAATGATTGAGGATCAAAATTTTGAGGAAGCCGCCGTAATAAGAGATGAAATAAACAAATTAAATCAGCAAAACCAGCAAGAGGGGGTAATTTAAAATGACGAGCGCAAACAATATAAATAATTTAGCAGAGAAAATCGAAAAAATGTTAGATAATACAGACGCAGTTTTAGGACCGGACAGCGATGTCGCAATAAGCTCAAGAGTTAGAATCGCAAGAAATATAAGCGAATATCCTTTTCCGGTAAAATTAAATGCAGAGGGCGGAAAAAAAGTCGTCGAAGCCGTAAACAACGCCGTTAAATCCGGCGGATATGATTTTATAGACTTTTCGTCGCTCTCGCCGCTCGAAACAGGCGCGCTTACGGAAAAAAGAGTAATAAGCCTTGACTTTATGAAAAATCCGGGGGAAAAAGAATTGATTGCCGACGTTGAAAACGGTCTTTACGTTATGGTAAACGAAGAAGACCATTTAAGAATACAGTGTATAAAACCCGGATTTTCGATTGACGCCGCCTATGAGCAGGCAAATAAATTCGACAATTTAGCCGACGAAAATCTCGTGTACGCATTTGACGAAAATTTCGGCTATCTCACGCAATGTCCGACAAATCTCGGCACAGGGATGCGCGTGTCCGTTATGCTTCACCTGCCGGCTCTGACGCTGAACCGTCAGTTACAGAATATTGCTGCTGACTTGTCGAAACTCGGACTGACAATCAGGGGGTTTTACGGCGAAGGAACTGAAGTTGGCGGGGATTTGTATCAAGTTTCAAACAATATCACACTGGGAATCTCCGAGGAACAGACATTGGAAAAACTTAAATCGGTAGCAGGGAAAATAATAGAACTCGAAAGAACCGCTCGCAGCGAGTTGTATAAAAATTCTAAAGATTATATAACCGACAGGATAAAAAGAGCATACGGAACAATAAAAAACGCTTATATGATTTCAAGCGCGGAGTTTTTGAGCCTTTATTCGACAATAAGACTTGGCATAACATATGGGATTATCAAAGATATAGATTATAAACCGCTCGATACTCTGCTCGTAAGCGTCATGCCCGCAAATCTTATGCTGCACTTCGGGCAGGAAGATAATATAAACAGAGATATTTTAAGGGCGAAATACATTCAGGGCATAATATAGATTATTAAAAAATAAAATAAAACCGCGAGGTGATTAAATATGCAGGACAGATTCACACAATATGCAAAAAACGCTCTTAATAACGCGCTTGAATTATCCCGGAATTTCGGACATACTTATGTCGGAAGCGAGCATTTGCTTCTTGGCATATTAAAAGAAAAAAACTGCGCCGCAACAAAAATTCTTGAAAACAGGGGGATAATGTTTGAAAACATAAGAGCGCAGATATTAAATTCAGCCGGTATTGGAGAAAAAATAAATACCGCTCCGGCGGATATGACTCCCCGGACCAAAAGCGTAATAGAACGTTCTCTTGTCGAAGCGCAGTCGTTAGGTCACAATTATATCGGCACTGAACATATACTCATGGCTCTGCTGCAGGAAAGCGACTGCGTTGCTATAAAGATTTTAAACGCGGAAGGCGCCAATATAGATTTGATTTACAACGACATATTAAACTATTTTTCAAGTCAGGAATATGCATCGTCCGTAAACATGAAAAACAACAATACCAGCGGTTTGGATTTTGCATTTCCCGGCGCGGTTCCTCCGATGAAAAGAAATTCCAACACTCCGGTTTTGAATCAGTACGGCAAGGATTTGACCGCCGCGGCAGTTCAGGGCAAACTTGACCCGATTATCGGCCGGGATAAAGAAATGGAGAGAGTTATACAGATTTTATCAAGACGCACAAAAAACAACCCGTGTCTGATAGGCGAACCGGGAGTAGGAAAAACCGCCGTAGTCGAGGGGCTTGCGCAGAAAATAGCCGAACGCAACGTTCCTGATACCCTTGCAAACAAAAGGGTTGTCACACTCGACTTGTCCGGCATGATTGCGGGCGCAAAATATAGGGGCGAATTTGAGGAAAGAATGAAAAACGTCATGGAGGAAATAAAGAAAAATTCGGATATTATAATCTTTATCGACGAGATTCACACGCTTGTCGGAGCCGGAGCGGCAGAGGGAGCCGTCGACGCGGCAAATATACTTAAACCCGCTCTTTCAAGGGGAGAAATCCAGGTTATCGGCGCGACCACCACAGACGAATACAGAAAATATATCGAGAAAGATGCCGCGCTTGAAAGAAGATTTCAGAGCGTCATGGTCGGCGAACCGTCAGAAGAAGAAACAGTGGAGATTCTAAAAGGTCTGCGCGACCGTTACGAAGCGCATCACAAAGTCAAAATCGGCGACGAAGCTATAATCGCGGCGGTCAAACTTTCAAAGAGATATATAAACGACAGGTATCTCCCTGACAAAGCAATAGACTTAATCGACGAAGCCGCCTCAAAAGCCAGAATATCCGCGCTTGTTCTGCCGCCGAACTTAAAAGAGCTCGAGGAAAAGATCAAGAGCCTGACAAGCGAAAAAGAAGAGGCAATACGTTCCCAGGATTTCGAACGCGCCGCAAAAATCAGGGACGAGGCAAAAAAAGTTTCGGATTTGCTGAGCGAACAGCAGAAAGCCTGGACGGTAAAACGCGATACGGCAAAAATTTCGATAACCGAGGACAATATAGCCGATATTGTCACATCCTGGACGAATATTCCCGTAAAACAGTTATTAAAAGAAGAAGCTGAGAAGCTGATAAATTTAGAGGAAACCCTGCACAAAAGAATAGTGGGTCAGGACGAAGCCGTAAACGCTATAGCCAGAGCAATCAGGCGGGGCAGGGTAGGGCTGAAAGACCCGAAACGTCCGGCAGGTTCGTTTATATTCTTAGGTCCGACCGGCGTCGGTAAAACCGAAGTATGCAAAGCTCTGTCAGAGATATTATTCGGCGACGAAAATTCTATGATCAGAGTTGATATGTCCGAATTTATGGAAAAACACAGCGTATCAAAATTAATCGGTTCTCCTCCGGGATATGTCGGTTACGACGATGCCGGGCAATTGACCGAAAAAATACGAAAAAAGCCGTACTCCGTTATATTGTTCGACGAAATTGAAAAAGCGCACCCTGATGTATTCAATATACTTCTGCAGATTCTTGAGGACGGATTACTGACAGACGCTCACGGACGTAAAATAGATTTCAAAAACACTGTTATCATCATGACATCGAACGTCGGTACAGACAGCAACACAGGTAAACTTTTGGGGTTCACATCAAAAGACGCAACGACGCATGAAGCCGAAGTTCAGAAAAACAAAGCGATGGAAGCGTTGAAATCGACGTTCAGACCTGAATTTTTAAACAGAATAGACGAGATTATAATATTCCACAAATTATCAAACGACGAAATAAAAGAAATCACTGTAAAAATGCTCGACGAGATAAAGAAACGCATAGCTCCGCTTGGGGTTGAAATATCTTTCGACGAGAAGTGCGTGGAACTTCTCAGCAAAGAGGGATACGACCCAATCTACGGCGCAAGACCATTAAGGCGCGCAATCCAGCGCAAAATTGAAGATTCGTTCTCACTCGAAATGCTCGAAAACAAAATCAAAAAAGACGATAAAGTATCCGTGACAGTCGGCGAGAACGACGATATAATATATCAGGTACAGTAAACGTATAATCCTGTTAAAAATACCTTGCATATTTGTTTTAAAAATGCAAGGTATTTTTAACTTATCTTACTTTTTTGCAATTTTCCTTGCTATCTTTTCAGCAATAGGAACGCCGATGCTTGCCAGAGGAATAGAAACCACTATGCTCACCAGAGCCGATTTTACGAACGTCAAAAGAAAACTTTCGGTAAATCCGACATTTATGATTGTCATAACCAGCGAAATTGGTACCGATATAAATATTGCTGCAAGGCAAGACATCACTATGCCATAGTATTTTTTGCTAATCATTTTTTACCTCCCATATCAAAGCGTGTGATTATTTATTTCGAAGGTTTATTTGATACAGGATATGTGAAACATTATACGGACTGATAAAGTAACTGCCTTTTTATCGGTTGAAACCCTTTCCATTAATATTATACCATGATTCTTGGAATAAAGCAATAGTAAATTTGATTATCAACGAATATTTCCTTAATATTTTCCTGCCTTTTTCGGCAAATTTTTGACGCATATCAATTTCCGTCATACGGCGTATTGTATGCTTGCAAACAACTCCAAATTTATCACCTTCTGCTGTTCGTTCCTCATAATTATCTATAATTTTCTATGCTTCCTCTTCCGGTAAATCCGGCATATTACTGCTCATTTTTATCTCATTTTTGCGCGGGTTTATTTTGAAGTTATTCGTCAAAATGTAAAACGTTTCCGTCAATAGTGGTAACAGAACATCCTCTTCCGCCATATCCGTTATCGGCAGGTTCGGTTATTTTATCCCAGCCGTTTCCTTTCACGAATTTATAAAGATTGTCGAGCCCTCCTTGCACGTGCATATACCCTACCATACCCTGAGATGGTTCTCCATGAAACATATAAAAGCCCCTTTGCGGATTAATTGTGCCAAATATTTCGTGGGGATAATCATACGAACAGCCGTATACGCCGGTCCCGTTTTCGTCGCGGGCACATACTTCGCTGTTCCAGCCGAGTATATTCCTAAACCATTCGGCTGTTTTATCCATGTCTTTTGTTAGATACGCCGGCATAAGAAATGTAACGTAATAACCGCGTTTTTGATATTTTTCTAAATCATTCATTGTATTCACCATACTTTCTTCAAAAAATAATTTATCGAAGCTGAGTTTCGGATATAACTCAAGAGACGCTCGTTCATCGCGCGCTGATGAAGGAGATATGCCGAATAACTGACTGAATGCCCGTGAAAACGCCGTTGGAGATTCATATCCGTATTTGAGTGCAATGTCGATTATCTTCTCATCGCCTGATAAAATATCATACGCCGCAAGGGATAATCTTCTTTGACGGATATACATACCGATTGTAGTATTTGTCAGGAATGAAAAAATCCGTTGAAATTCCCACAATGAATATCCGGCATATTTAGCCGCTTCTTCCAAATTGATATTTTCACATATGTTTTTTTCTAAATAGTCAATTACTTGATTCATTTTATTCTGCCAATCCAAATTTCTCGCCTCCTGAAAATTATTATAACACTATAAACGGCGTTTTGCATTGCTGTTTGTGTATTTTTCTGCACAGCTTAAATATTGAAAGCAGTACGTGATTCGTAAATTTCATTAATCCATCGACTGGAAAGTATCCACAACTTTAGAGATTGCGCTGTTCATCTTGTCAATATTTGCATCGTAAAAAGACGTTATGTTTCTGTCGTATTTTGAGGTTAAAACAATAAAATTATTATATACGTTTCCGAAGCTGTAAACGCCGCCTATGTCGTAAACCGTCGAACTGAATATAATATCGAGCATTTCGCCGGATTCGTCGTCCCTGACGTATTTTCTCGTCAGAACAACGTCGTAATATGTGGGCTGGAGCGTATATCTGCTTTCGGCGGATAAAGCTTCGAGAATTATGCTTGCCCTGTCCAAATCCTGAACGCTCTTGGGCACTCCGAGAAGCACGCCCGTGTAAGGATTTACAAGGCTGTAATAATTCGCCTGCGATTCGTCGTATTTAGGCATAGGCGCGATTCCGAAATTCGATTCCATACTTCTGAATTCTGTGACGAGATGCATACGCCCCCACAGAAAAACGATTTTGTTTGCCTGAAACGCCACATGGGTGTCAAATCCTCCGGTGCCCTGCTGATTTATAACTTCGTCTTTATTATACAGCAAATCCATGGCTTTGTTGAGTATATTTAAATTTTTATCGCTTGCGAAATCCATATACGGTATATCGTTGTCGTCTTTGACTGCGAGAGCTCCGCCGCCGCTTACGAGGAAAGCGTGCAATGTGTCGTTGAATATTCCGAATCCCCACCTGTCGTCAACCCCCATTACGCCGTCGCCGTTTAAATCGCTTGAAGTTCCTTTTACCATTTCGCTCAGTTTATCCGTGGTCCATTTACCCTCTTTGACTAAATTATACGGCAGGTCAATAGCCAGATTAGCCAGCAGGTCTTTGTTGAACACTATAATATTGGTCGCTTCTTTGTCGAGTATGAACAAATCCCCGCACAGAAGATAATTCTTATGGTCTATCGACATGGAGTTGACTGCCGGGTCCCACCACGGCTTGCTTGAATCAATATATGTCAGTTTATTTACGTTTACCAATAAATTGGAGGTTACAGCCGTCGGAACGTTATTATTGAAGATAACCGCCGCGTCGTAAATATCGTCCCCGGCGTTTACGGCTTTTTTCATAAGCGAATTTTCGCTTGTGTTGTCTATCATTTTAATGTCGATATTATATTTGTCTTTAATTGTCATATTTCTTCTGTAAACCGCGTCGTTAATCGGGTCGCCGTTTTCCTCTTCGGCGACGAGTTCAAGCGGGGCGGCGTCTCCCGTCCAGTCGCCCGCATATTCCATATGGTGCGCAAGAAACGTGAACGTATATCCCCCGAAATCCTTTTCAGGCAAATTGGCATTAACGCGCGTTTCCGTGGCGCTGTCTCCGGCAGACTGAGCGTCCCCTGCATTGTCTGCGGCGGTTGAAGCGGCAGTATTGTTTTTATCGGTATTGTCAGGCGCAGAGGAATTGTTTCCGCATGACGTCAATATGCCCAGAAGCAATATCGAAATCAAAATAAACGACATAAATTTTTTCATACAAATTTCCCTCCTGATATTATACTTTTGCCATATTACATAAATAAATATGTTATTGTAAAACATTATACGAGATATTTATGAACAAATCAAATAAAATAAAACAAATTCTGTTCAGAAAATATTAAAAATATAGAGATATAATATTTTTAAACAGGGTTTTTCATTTATCTTAGAATGAAATGAGGTTTCGACGTATCAATGAGAAAAGTGTTCAAGACCATCATATCTGTTCTTTTAATTTTTATTTTAATTATTTGCACATCAAGCTGTTCAATATATTGGCTTCGCGGTTCTGAAACATATTATACATATCAGAATTTTTTCAAATATGTTGACGATGGCGTTGAACAGTATCAGCTTCATCAACCGGAAAATAAAAAAGAAGGGGCCAAATATCCAGTTCTGATTCATTTGCATGGCAGAGGCGAGGACAGCAACACAGCAGCATATACATATTTTTATTCTCTGTTGACATGCTATCCGCTGATCGGCGATTTGATTCACAAAATTAATACTGACCGCAATGATTATGAATCATATGTTGTTTTGCCTATTGAAGACGGCGATTGGGGTCCTGACCCGGAAACAATTAAAAATATCATTGACTATTTAGTCAATGATGAAGACGCTGACCCGAACCGGATTTACATTACGGGCGTATCTATGGGCGCATTCGCAGTTTCCGATTTTATATTCGCTTATCCCGATATTCCGGCTTGCGCGGTGATGATAAGCGGGTGTAATTACAATTCAGAAAAAGCCCCCGATGTGCTGAGCATTCCGATCAGATTGTACCACAGCGATGACGATGCAATCGTGCCGGTCGATACAGCTCGGAATTTTTATAATGACCTCATGAAATTAGGCGACGAAAATATCGAATATTTTGAATATACCGGCTATGGACATTCCTGCTGGGAATATGTGTACAACAAAACTGATGTGATTAAATGGATGTATCTTCAAGACAAATAAAATAATAAAAAGGTGCAAAAATCATGGGAATTGAACAGATACGCGGGGTTGTTGAGCGTATAACATACGCTAACGAAGAAAAAGGTTACAGCGTCATAAAAATAAACGTTAAAAATTATAACGATTTAGTCACGGTCGTCGGAAATATGGCGTCCGTGAGCGTGGGAACAGTCGTCACGGTCAAAGGCGAGTGGGGGCACAATCCCAAATACGGCAGACAGTTCAACGTGTCGTCGTGGGAAGAAAGCGTTCCGGCTACCGTCTACGGCATAGAAAAATATCTCGGCAGCGGGCTGATCAAAGGTATAGGTCCGAAATTCGCCAAACTTATCGTGAGCAAATTCGGCGAAAATACTATCGATATAATCGAACAGGAGCCGGACAGACTGATTGAGGTCGGCAATATCGGTAAGAAGCGAGTCGCGATGATAAAAAAAACGTGGCAGGAACAGAAAGAAATCAAAAATATAATGCTTTTTTTGCAGGAATACGGGGTATCCACGGCGTTCGGATACAGAATATATAAAACGTACGGGGATAAAAGTATTGAAACTGTAAAAAACAACCCATATAAACTTGCGGACGATATCTGGGGAGTTGGATATAAAACGGCGGATTCTATCGCAATGAAACTCGGCATAGAAAAAGAATCATATAACCGGTGCAGAAGCGGTATTTTCTATGTGATAAACAGATTCGCCGACGAGAGCGGTCACTGCTATGTACCGCTCGACGAGCTGTGTCAAAAATGCGTCGAGATGCTTGAAATAGAGGACACAAAAATCATTATGACTATAGACAGCCTGATAAAAGACAAGGAACTTTTCAAAGAAACGATTTCAGAAAAAAACGAACGATATGAAATAGAAGAAGTCAGAATATACCTGCCGCCGTTTTATTATTCTGAGATAGGCGTCGCGCAGAGGCTTTCGGCGTTAATCGCAGACGAACAGAATACCGTTATCCCGCAGGATAATGCGAAAAAACTTTTGAACAATCTTATAAATATGCAGAGGTCACAGGGAATTGTATATGACGAAGTGCAGATTGAAGCTGTAAAAATGGCGGTATCGTCGAAAGTATTTGTATTGACTGGCGGTCCGGGCACGGGTAAAACCACTATAACAAAAGCAATAATCGAAATTTTCAAAAACGCCGGTAAGAAAGTCCTGCTTGCCGCGCCAACAGGACGCGCCGCAAAACGCATGAGCGAGACTTGTCTTATGGAATCCAAAACAATCCATAGACTGCTTGAAAGCAAACCGCCAGAGGGTTTTTCGCGGAACGCGGATAATCCAATTGAGGGCGACGTTTTGATTCTGGACGAATCGTCTATGATTGATATAATTCTGATGTATAATCTTCTGAAAGCCGTGCCGGACAGCATGACCGTCATTTTCGTCGGCGACGTAGACCAGTTGCCATCCGTCGGAGCGGGAAACGTTTTAAAAGACATAATAGATTCAGGGGTTGTGCCGCTGCTTAGACTTACGAGAATATTCAGACAGGCATTAGGGAGTAAAATCGTCACGAACGCGCATAAAATAAACGAAGGTAAAATGCCGGATTTAAAAGGCGGTCAGGACAGCGATTTCTTTTTTATACAGACATATCCCGAAAATCAAAGCGATGAAGAAAAAGACGCGAACAGTACAAATTATCAGGAGGAAACGGTTAAGCAAATAGTACAGTTATGCGCTGAACGTCTGCCGAAATATTATAAAGCAAATCCGCTGACCGATATACAGATTTTGACGCCTATGCGCCGGAGCGAAACAGGGTCTGACAATCTGAACAGGGTTTTGCAGCACGTCTTAAACCCGGGCGATATAATGCTGCGGCGCGGCGCGACGGAATACAGGTTAAACGACAAGGTTATGCAAATAAAAAACAACTACGAAAAACAAGTCTATAACGGAGATATAGGATATATATGCAACGTGAACGTCACGGATAAAACGCTGTCTGTAAACTATGACGGGAATATCGTCGAATACGATATACTGGAGCTTGACGAGCTCGTTTTGTCTTACGCAATCACAATACATAAATCGCAGGGCGGGGAATTTCCCATAGTCGTCATGCCGTTTTCGTTCAGTCATTATATGATGTTGAGCAGAAATTTGCTGTATACCGCCGTCACGAGGGCGAAGAAAACCGTTGTTATTCTCGGCGACAAAAATGCGGTTTACCGCGCTGTTAGAAACAACGATTCGCGTAAGCGTAACACAATGCTCGCAGAGAGATTAAGAGAAAAGATAAATCAGTCAGTAAAAAAACAAGTAGTCGTTGACAAGACAACAACGAATTTATAATTGACTTATGCCTAACTTCGTTTTATAATAATATCACAAGCGCTTGTGATATATATTTAATTATTTGTTATTGTAAAAACGGAAGGAATAATATGACTGTCAAAATCGGGGAGAAAATAAAATTATTGCGCAGAAAGGCAGATGTTACATAAGAGAAATTCGCTGAATATTTGGGCGTTACGCCGCAGGCTGTATCGCGCTGGGAAAACAGCGCGGGGTAAGACGTTGTCAAGCCATAACATAAAAAGTTTACAATTTGAAAAACGGAAAAATTCTGCTTACTGCGGTAATAGCTCCGCGATGGCTGAGTCCGAGAACTTCCATTTTATCTCTATTCTGCTCTCGTCATATACGATAACAGAATCAACCAAAGACTTGATAAACTCGTTGGAAAATTGAGCAGGATACGGCATATCTTTCATCGCTTCATAAATTGGATTATTGGCAACCGCTTCATTTACGGATTGCCAATTTTTCTGCTCCAATAAACTGATTTGCGAAGTCAGACTCTTTATCTGCTCGTCGGCGGATTTACGTTGAATAAAATATTCACCTTTGATTAATTCACCGTCTCTGTAATGGTTATATAAATCCAGTTTATGACAGGTTAGATTGTCTATCTCTTTCTGCAAGGACTGTAATTGTTTCAAATTATCGATAGCGGCGGGATTTGCCTCAATAGAAACAGCCTTTTTGTGGTCAGCGACTATATCATATAAATGCTGTATTGAGGTCATCACTATATTTTTAAGAACATCAACCTCGATTTTCCCTGCGAAACAGGCGGTATCGTCCGTTGAAAATTTATATCTGCAACTATACGCCGCTTTTATGTTTTGCGCGTGTCTTAACATTGCATGACCGCACCCGCCGCACCCTGTAATCAAATTACGTTTCGGAATGAATTTAAAAGATTTTTTAAAAAAATATTATCCGGTAAAAAAATTATGTGACTCTAAGGATTATTACAACAAAACAAAAGAAGAATGGCAAAAAATTTTCATATCGGAATATCGAAAATATAAACCTCATTCCGCTGAAGAATATAACGAATTAAGAAGCAAGGGTATTCCGTCATGGCAAACGGTAGCGAGACTGTTCGGTATAAAAAAATGGATGAATTGGATTGAGTTTTGTGATTTAGAAAGGTATGCGATATATAATTATAAACCCAAAGAGAGACCCGTAATAAATGTATCGTCAAAAGTTGATTTGTTAAATAAGTAAATTTTAAGCAAATAACTAAATTGAATAGGTTTTTTGTAAAAACTGTTTGTTGACTTTATTTTCGGTTTATGATATAATAATATTGTAAGGACGGTGATTTTATGAAAATGAAACAGGATATAAATACAAATAATATAGAACGATACTGCACTGTCAAAGAATCATTAATCGAGTCGTGCAAAGAAATGATGTTAATTCGTCAAGGCAAACTCAAACCCAAAAGAGATTGGCGTACTATGTTTGCCGAAATTGAAGCTGAAGCGAAAGCAGAAGAAGAAAAGGAATTAAATTCATGAATTACGATGTTATTCCTACTCCGAGATTTGACAGTGATGTTGAATTTTATATAAAAAAACGCAAATATCGGCACATAAGAAATGATATTGCACCGATACTTATAGAGTTAGAAAAAGGCAATTTAATAGGCGACGAAATTTCGGGTATAAGTGCAAAAGCCGGTGAGCATACATATAAAGTCCGTGCCGCTAATACCGATATGAAACAAGGAAAATCAAACGGGTATAGGTTGATTTATTATGCAATTCAAGATGATGGAGTTATATTTTTATTGACTCTATATTATAAAAAAGATGATAATAGAATTCCTACCGACGAAGAAATCGTCGGAATTATCGAACAATACTGTAAATAGGAGCAGGAACAACTTTTGGGCTGTTCTTTTTGCTTCAGATTTCTTATACATATCAATATCTAAATAATTTTATGTAACATCAAACACAAATCAAAAATAAAAAAATATAACACCATCATTTAGTTCAATCAATGAATTACTTATGAGTTAAAAGAATTAATTAGCCAGCTTGATACAAAAAGTCAACAACCCGTTGGAGTGCGGGAATAAATTTGAACGCCTTGAGACCTTTAAGCAACGGCAAAAAAGCGCAGAAAT
>Ga0123357_10001004_pt1 | contig 28873 bp, 21 predicted proteins | sample TergutEmb28metaG_FD_89873 | JGI IMG/M metagenome (GOLD analysis project Ga0123357, IMG submission 89873) | Embiratermes neotenicus P4 segment gut microbial communities from Petit-Saut dam, French Guiana - Emb289 P4 | ecosystem: Host-associated > Arthropoda: Insects > Digestive system > Gut ...
CATAAACGTCAAGGGTTGGGCCCGTTGGCCCGTTCCGTCTCCAGAGTTACAGCTGTTCCCTCCATCTCTTCTTTGGTCTTCCAATTTTCCTTTTTCCTTGTGGGCTGTACCAGTATGTTTTTAGGGGATTCGATTTTGTGGCATTTTTTGTAGGTGTAAGAACCATTTCCCTCTGTATTCCGTGTATCATGGATCTCATTCAACTGCAGACCATTCACCACAGATCTTAAAGATCGGATGTGTCTGCAATCGGTGGTTGTATAATTCGTTCCATGGTAGTAATGAGTATTGCTGGAGTTGGGAACGTGTTGGATATCTTCTGTTGTATATGAACTTGACATGCATGTGCCAATGTTGCAATATGTTTATGGATTCCTTATCGTCTTCACGCCTTGGATATTTGCGGTAAATTTTATCAGTTGAACTGTGCGCGGGGTGCCGGAATGTGAGGCTTGGTCTTTGAGAGTAAAGGAATGAACAGGGCGCTGAGCATGTCCTATAGACCAGGAGGTGTGAAGTTGCAGGATGGCTGGAGAAAACTGCAAAATTAGGACCTTCGCAGTTTCCACTCTCCATCATATACGTAGATGGACCAAGTAGGAAACGTGTCCACATTCTTGCTTCTCCAGTCTGTACATTGCATGTATGATCTGTATCATATGTCCCTTGCATTTTTGCTGACAGTTTGTGAAATGGTGAGGGGTGTCGGTGCTATACATAAAAATCTGAGGAAATGTAGGTACCTAATTTATAATGTCGTGGCAACAAAGCAAGTTGTCACTGAATATTCAGTTTATTAATGGTTACTAAACAAAATTATGACGTACCCAATATTACTGGGTCACTGGATTTGGATTTTATATAATATTATTCGCCATAATATAAACCAATCTAATTACCTTAATGTGGCTGACTCATGTAAGTACAGTATGTACCAAATTTTGTTTCTTGAATTTATTATTAATACAGAGCAGTTATATTGTGTGCCTCAGTGCAGCAGCTGTCACAGGAGCTTGACCAGTAATTTCATGTCTAGTTTCAGCCAGATGTTTTGGAATATGATGGACATTTGACAGTTCATCTTCAGCATTCCTTTGATCAAGTTAAGGAACCCCAATTTTTTGACAGAGGAACAGTTAATATTCAGAGCATAAGAACAGGAGCCATGACATTGCAGCAGGGTGCTCTTTCAGTAGAAGATAGGCAGAAATTAAAAGTAAGTATTCTGTATTTCAGTATCACAGGACAATAAAGATGTACAAATTCAGTAGTGCAGTACTAAAATAGATGTCTGACACTGGTAAGTAAGGCTGTCTTCTGTCTGATGTAAGCATCCTTGTTGATGAAGTGTTCGTTGAACTTCTCATGTACTGCTTGTCACCTCTAACCTTTTACTACTGTATTTTATGTTATGTGAAACTGAATTGTCCGTTGAAGTTTTCGTGGACTGCTTGTCAGCTGTAATCTTGTACTGTTAACCTTTATTTTAATGCTACATGAAACTGAATTCTATTCATGAAATGCATATTGTGGGTGATTAAGCTAGTCTCCTAGAAATCAAGTTTCAGTTGCTCAGGCTTATCTGACTTGAGTAAGCTTACAGTATCAATAAATGTCCCACCAAGAACATGACACTTGTTTGTGCAAAAATAAAATTGTTTTAACCATCTGTGCAGAAACCATGTGACCACTAGAATGTTCCATAAATATTTGTATGTCTGCTGGTGTATTGCATATGTTGTCTTTCCCATCCCCAAGAGGTATAGAGTGTGAACAGAAAAAAATTATAGATCGTGCTGTAAGATTTACAATTTTCCTTGCAGAGCACAAATGGTTGAGAAACCTATTGAATGTGATAAATGAAGGCTGAAATTTGCAACTGATTTACAGACTTACAGGTTATTTTAATAAGCAGAAGAAAACTGAGCAGCTCCAAAGATTGTGTAACATCAAATGCACCTAGGTGCATCAGGCCCAGAAGGGCTTGAACCCAAATACCATTCTTTCATTCATTCAACATCAAATGCAACAGTTGACTATTGAAATAAATTTTAGAACGTTAAACTTAGCCCAGCATGTGATTAAGTACCATAGTATGAAGACATATGGGGCTTGCAGGGATGGCTCCATACTTGTGTAATGTCAGGAGTAAGTGAAGTGAAAAGTCAGTTTCACATCATCATTGCTTTGCTGCCCAGGGGAAGAGTCTTCAGTACCCACTGGATAAGAGGATGGGTGGTCCCCACAGCTAGTCTGGAGCAAGGAGTCTGGACTTGCCATATTACTTTTCATTGACAGTTCATTTAACAGAATTGGGCTGACATTTCAAATGTGGAAGCTCGCAAGCTGAATCTGTTTCATCACTCTAACAGTTGCTAATTTAATTTCAGGCTATTGCTGAAAAAGATGGACTGTATCGGTTGCGTGCATTTGTCCAAAGTATGGATGGCAAAGAGACATCATTTCTCACATTTGTGAAAGCGGTAAGGTTTGTAGAGAGACACTTCCTGTTTTATATCTTTGTCATACTCTGCTGTGTATGTATTTGTCATAGGCACATAAGGCTTAAACTGAATTAATATTTATGTTAATTTTGTGTTTCTTTTGTTAGCAGTGTTCATTGACTGAATCTCATTTGTCAGATGTTCTGACTGTCTCGCTGGACCATATGGGTTCAGTAATTGCTGTTTCCATGTCAACATCGCCAGCCATATGTGAAGGGCGCCATATCAGTCACGATGATTTACAGCATTTTAATACTACTGTATTTGTGAAACATATGGAGCAGGGACCAACGTATGTACTTTTGGGTCTCTCATATTTTTAGTGCATGCTTTTGGAAATAAAGTGAATTTCAGTGTTAAGTGTGCTGTAATTGGAGAAATGGTTGACTTGATAATCTGCATGCAGACAAAGTACAGAACTTACAGCAACACCATAATTACTAAGTATTGCCCATTTTACATATTTTCAGTAATATGTATATGATGCTTTACAGCAGTTTTGAGTACACTGTACTTATTTCAGCCTGTTGCAACTTTCTGTTTTACTGTTCTATGCACCTTCTGAACAAGGGGTTCGTTGTTTTGGGGGAAGATATTTGTCATGCTATTTCATGGCCAGTGGCTTCTGCAGTTCACATTTTATTATAGGTTTTAATATCACATGAAGTTTATAGTTTCCATGCTAGACTCGCATGTCTCTACTCCTAATGGTTCAACGTTATACTCCACACTAGCATAGGAAATTTTGTCATAAGAATTTTGTGTGTCATGCAACGCAGTGTGTTGCTTTATAATTGTGTTTTGAGACATGCAATGAAAAAGTGCACGTTACTATGTAGGAACTAGAAATTAATAGTGTGTATAATTGTTAGGAATGAGTTTATGTCACTTTTTTTCCCCCAGAAATGTTTTGTATTTTCTGTATACTTTGATGTGTTGATATTTTATGAGGCATATATGTACTGCACCATACAAGGCTTTTCGTAATGCAGAATTTACAGGAAGATTTTATAAAACATGAATTGATTGAAAGCAGTTATTGAGGAATGTAAGTGGTGACTACATTCTGTCAGTATTCAGTCCATTTGCTGACTGGTTTTTTTGTGGTGGATGTGTAGGTTTGAATCTAGGACACAGCTGTTAATGTATGGTGCTTTTCTATAATAGATGTTCTGTATTAGAATAAATCATTTTAGTAATTTGCATTCTTCTTTTTTTAAATGTTAATTTTCACTTACTGGTTTCAGTCCTGATACTGCTGCTTATATTCAGAAGCTAGAGAAGGAAAGAGAAGCAAGGGAAAGAGGAGACACTAAAGATAATCGGTCATTCTTGGCCAAATATGTGAGTTACTTGGAGAATTTTTTGTGGAAATTACTTAATATTGCCTTGCATATGATTGTTATTTTAATTTTCTTTTTTATACAGATGGCAGTATTTTAATTTTCTTTTTTATACAGATGGCAATATTTCAAAACTGAGAGCAGATTTTTTGAGTAAAAGCTGTAGTAGATGACTAAAATACTTGTAAATCTTGTCTTTGAAAGTTCCATTGGGTTAGAAATTGAAACACATTGCCCCTCCAACAATCCGAAATCTGTCCACTGAAATCAGAAGTTATGTTAATCAAAACTAGCAAAATAAGCATACTCACTGATTGTCTGTTGTCACTGACACAACATTCTGTACCAAATGTGGTACGTACAGATAATTGATTCATCTTGTGAAATGAACAGTCAGGTGATGACTGACATTTGTAATTTGCTGAAGAATTATGCTGGCATTTATTCAGCTGTGTCATAATGTGTGTGCCATAGGTTGTTACCTGTTGAAAGTTCAGGTACAGTAAATTATCTACTAGTGCTTATTATCTTCATTTCACCTTTGTGTCTAGTAATCTTAACACATCGTGTTACTGAATTGGTAAAGTAGTGCCATTAATGCATTAAATGTCACCTGTGCAGAGTGGTGTAGTGGTGACACTCTAGACTTGTATTTGGGAGGTCCCCAGTTTGAATCTCTGCTAGGATGCTACCAGCTATTATGGCTAAGGTTTATTGTGGTTTTCCTCAGTCCATCCAGGCAAATCAAGATAGTACCTTGATCTCATTATACATTTTATGCTGCAGTAGGGTGATGGTTTTGAAAAGTCATGTGCAGTAAAGATAAAGTTGTCACTGTACTTGAGCACTGCAGCATGAAGATGTATGGGGATATGGAGATCAAGCTTTGCACATGCCACACTGCCACAAATTGAAGTTAACCCAAGTGGCAGAGTCTGTGCTATCTAATAGGTATGATGGTGATTAGACATCATAACTAGTTTAGATGTGGAGAACAGTAAAATTGTAGCCTCTCATGTAAATCAAACTATACATCCAGCTATTTTAGACTTTCTTGTATTGACCTGTGGCTTAAGTATGAGAGGTATAATTTCATGAATTCAGAGTCTTGGATTTGTGACTGAAATCTTAACAGATTTAGTAGTTACTCTATAAAACTGTTTTATTATGAGTTACTTTTGTTCTGTTTTATGATATATTGGTTCTTCATAGAGGTCTGTAATGTGAACAGTTTTAAGTAAACTGAGATTGATCATTTCTAAAATTATTTTGCCACTTACTTTACAGTGATGATATATTTCTTGTGGCAGAATCTTAAAGTGGAATCAACAGGAAAGCAAAAAGTCATAAAGTTTTTTTATTGCTTTCTTCACATATGATATATGTAGCTAAGCTTGAAGTACAGATGATGTAAATGGTGTTATAAAAAAGTGATCCTGAACAAAGATGCTTGTTCTTACAAGTTCAGTGGCCATGAAACCCAGCTAACAATTATTTTCATTTTATGTGATGATTAAAATTCCGTTCATACAATTTTGTATGCTTGCTGGCAAAATTATGAACAAATGGGGCAGGGTGAAAAAGTAAATGAAAGTTTACAAGAACAGGTACTGGATGTTGTCCAGTTTGAAAGGAATTTGCCAGATGAATGAATCATCTTATATGTTAATGCATTCTGTTACAAGGAACTCTTACTCCATCACTGTACATTAATAAATGATTGTAAGTGTTCAGGTTACCTTACAGCAAGTCACTGGCAATCAGAGAGTTAAGTGTTTCCTGATAAAGCAGACATTTAGTCTGAGTAATCACAAAAACAAAATGTCCCATGATAGTTCTTTTTTATCAGCTAGTTATGTAAGACACCTGTTGATGTTATAAGCCATTTGCTTGCTCTGCCACCTAAATTCTTTGTTTCTACTCCTCCACCTCCACCTTTTCCATGATGGAGCTTTTTATTTTTCTCTCTGGTGCGATGGTGTGGTTTCAAAACCAATTGTTCTGTTAATTTAATACATTTGTTGTCAATTATGTAAAGCTATTCTGTTCCCAGTACCATCTGTGTTACTGAGATTTGAAAACCTTAGATCATTTAATTTCCAGTATTGTAATAAGGTGTCTCTTGAATGCAGTGAAATTACCACACCTCTGTTCATCTACAAGTGTCCAAAGCTTTATTATCAGCTGAAACCAAAACCAGCTCTGCAAATTATCTGAGTCTGTAAGATGGTTGTTTCAGTGAATAGCCATGGAATTTTGTTGTAAGAACTAGAAGTTTTATTATGGAAGGAGGCAAATTACAGCAGTAGCGATGATTAAATTCTTGTTTTTTGTTACACTTTGCTATTATATTGAAAAACAATTTCTGTTTTAAGGAATAGAGATTTCCTGTCATTTTCATACCACCAATGTTCCATGTTCATTCATTTGTCTGTCTCAGAGCTATATAATCTTAGCACTTGACAGTGTTCTTAAATAACACACTAAAAAAACAGAGTTTTCTCAAATATGGCTTTCATCATTCATGTTCTTGTATAACTTTGTAACCATTCATTCAGAATTTCATGGTGGAATTAGGCCTATGATCTGTGGAAGGTTAGGTTGCAGGATTTCACAGGATCTTCATCAAGGGAATATGTTTTACTAATGTACTTTCTTTTAGGTGCAGTTCATGGAAATTACATATTCACCAAATTTGAAGTTTTAATATAACAAAGTATTGTGTTTTTCACTATATGTGGTTGTATTTCATGGACCACATTTTAGGGTAAGAAAAGAAGTGAACTGAAGTGTATTTTATGAATAAAAGATCCACGGGTAATTGAGCTAACTGTGTGAGGAAGATGGGGCTGTATTGGTACATCATTGACATGATAGAACTAGAGCTATGTGAGAAACATGTGCCCATACTTACTGTACTGGTAATGAAGTAGTCATTGAAAGTCACACTATGGAGGCTTAGTATAGGATTAATATTTCTTTGTTATTTGTGCAGAAAATTTAACAGTGTTCGGTTAAGATTATTTTATTTGAAGGTTATAATATTTTGTTTGTTCCAAGTCTTGTTATGCATGTGAATAACGCTCGTAATTTCTTCTTGAGAAGTGTTATTTGTATAACAATAGAACTGTATAGAAAAGTGACAGCCAAACTTAATTGATTGCATTTAAGATTATTTGCTTGCATGGTTCTTTAAAAATTGCAGTATTTTTAATTTGATTTTGTTTAAAAATATGACTTTGTGACTTACATCACACACAAAATTTTCACTGCCATAAAAATGTGGTTGTTTTTTGCAGTATTAATAAGAATTATTTATATATACATGTGTTTTGAGTATGTGGGCGTAAAGAGGTGTACTGATATTTTTTTGGAATGTAATAAAGACTTTTTGTTTCAGTCATTATATTCCTGTGTTTGTAAGAATATGTAACAGAATTAATTTTTAGTTTTGGAATGTAAGGTAAAGCAGTCCCATTACAGGCCTGGACAGGCCCAGAGGGTTCTTCGGAATTTAAGGTTCCCAGATTTCATGACAACGGCACAGGATGGTTATAGGTTGTCAGCTTTTTGCACCGGCCACTTTACCCCCAGGAAATACTCCTGGTACTCATCTCTGTTAGAGGCTGAGTCGACCCCAGGGCCATAGTGTGATTGGAAGGATTTTATGTCAATGAAAAATCCACTGACACCAGCTGGGATCGAACCAGCGGCCTTCTGATTTGTAGCGCAGCACCTTAACCACTGTGCTACTGCAGTCCACAGTTTTGGAATGTATGTAAAGATTTATCAAAAGTGTTGCCAAACAAGTCATTGAACCTAACTTTCAACTCTGAGTCTCCAAGTCTGGAGCAAGATTTTTCTCTGAATGTTGTGACATGCTAGGAATGTAACCTAGCCAAGAAGTGGGGTTTAAAATTGTTTGTAGGCTGTTTTTATGAAGTAAAAGAATGAATGCCCTGTATGTGGGTGACTGAGATGTCTTTGTGCCCATCTGTGACATAGTAGCGCCATATAAACCTCTGGACAGTTTTTTATTTTGTTTTACTGCTGGAGACTTGCCAAAAGTTGTCCAGAAGTTTAAATTTTGAGCTATATTAATTCATAATAATAAAGCTTGGGGTGTAAGGGACCTTAAATAAGCTTTTGCAATGTAGCCAAACCTTGCATAGATTTTGTTGAAATTTTTTATGGAAACCTTTGCTAACTTGTGTTTCATTATTGACATTTTTAAATATGTTTCATGAACTTGAAACAGTGCCAGTGATAACTTTATGTGCTGCATTATTTACAACACCCTATCCAGTCTACTTTTAAACCTGTGTACGAAATGTTAGAATGAAGTATAGCATATTTTGGGCTAAATAATTCATACTGTTTTGTTGAAATAAGTTTGTTTTCAAATGAAAATTACAGTGTCTTGGTACACAAAGGGATAGAATGTTCAAGAATTAACTTCATGTGTTGGTACAGATTTGTAATGGAGGTAGTCTTGGAACTAATAATTGTACAAACAGTTTAACAGTTGCTGCTGAAAGAAAGTAAATCATGACTTCATATGTGTGTGGTGTGATAATGATCTTATTTCTTGGCTAATATTGGATTAGTCATGGGTGACTCATTTCTTCTCTTTGCAGTGGATGTACATAGTTCCTGTGGTGATATTTGTGGTGCTGTCAGGGGCTGCTAATCCAGATGGTGGTGCAGGTGCTGGTGGGGGTGGAGCTGGACGGTAGTGTCATCACATCAGCACATTCCGGCAGTTTGTGAGGGCACTGGGACAAGCATGGGGTGATGTGGATCACCAAGTGCACCCTGTGTGTTCATAATCTAACCTTTGCCTTTCATTAAGAGGTGGTTGCAGTTGTGAGACCTTAAGGGAGATTTGTTATGTACAAAATGATGAAAATGCTGTAAACACAGCTCTTGAAAGTGACAGCACCATACTGGTGGTGGAAATGTGTAGTTTGTGTAGTAATTTCAGTCGATATTTGGTATCAAACGGCACCATTAAACTGACACTTGTTACCTACAAACTCTTTGAAAATAAGTAATATTTCTCCTAATTTTACATGCTATTTCTGTCTTGGATGCATTTATGATTTTTCAGTTATGCATATGAAGCCTGAAGAAAATTAGAGTAACAGGCATATATTAATTGAACATTGATAGTCATTATTGCCCCAGATTACAAAATATTTCTGGCTCGACAATCATACTACAGAGAATGTATCATTAGCTTTTCATGGCACAGCATTTTGTGTATATTGTTGACAGTGACATGCAAGTCAGCAACATAAAGGGAACACCTTGTTCTCTTTCCATGGGAACAGTAGTTGCATGAATGCACCATAATGTTATGTCCTTTGTACATTGCCTATCTTTTTTGTGTGTGTTTGTGTGTATGTGTACAAGATAGGCAGTGTACATATCACTCAAGCAGTAGTGGCACAACTCAAAAATTGCTATTTGTAGTGAATACTACGATTGAGCTGACATATGAAACTATATAACTATATCCGATAATACCGGCACACTTGATAGTGGATACATAGCCCACTGGATGTCATTATCGTCGGTTGTAGGTGTTATATTTTTATAGCTCAATGGTAGTATTAATTCCAAATGGGCAATATTTTAATTGTTCCAAAATTGCGTTCAGTGAGCGATTTGCTGTAACATCAAGGTACATTAGCATAATAATCTGAACATAAATATGTGAAATATGTGGATGTATAATATACATATACATATGTTTAGATTATTGATCTTTCTCGCATTTTAAACACACATACACATATGTACCTACATACATACGTACGTACATACGTACATACGTACATACATACATACGTGCGTACGTACATATGTATATTCGTATATTCCGTGGATCTGTAAGTGTGTCATAAAGATATTAGGTTGTGGAGCAAGTCATAAATACATATATATAAATTTACAGTGTAAAATGTTCCAGACATTTTACAAAAATGTTATAAATCAATTATACTTGTTACTTAATTGCAAATAACTTATTTCAGTGTTCTGTTTCGCAGGATAAACAAACAGCTTGTCATTTAAAATATGGCAGTTTAGGAAGCTGTTAAAAAAGATATCTGTGAAATTTTATGTTAAAAATTGTGTTTTTGTCTTCATTGTTCAAATTTTATTAGACAAAATATGTTAAACATGCACGGGTGTGTGCATTGATCCATAGTGACTTCATTGTGTACCCATACAGGTCTCCAGATTTAAGGTTTTTATTATGGATTTACAGCATCATTTGTCTATTGAGTGATGAAAATTTATTTATGCCCATCATATTTTTCAAAGAGTTTCAAATGGAGGTCTTTCTTCAGTGCTTGAATTATTTTAAAGGGAGAAAAGTAACTCCCAAAATTTGATCTCTATCAGAGATAATCCACTTTTACTGCAGCCAGTCTCTGTTTTCGCCAAATACACCCTTGCTGCTACCAAACTGCAGTTTGCAGTATCATTATTCATAATAATTGTGTGTGCATGCATGTGTGTGTTTGTGAAAAAGAGAGAGTGTATGTATACATGTTGGTGTGCATAGACATATGGGCGGGTAGGAGGTCGAAATTTATGAACCATTGGCTTCTACATGATGCGTGCATGATAATAGTTGCTGTCATTTCATGTGGGTGTTTGCATGCTGCACTTGTAGCTTTTGATCACATGATGGTATTGTGTGTCCAGACACAAACATGCTGTCACTCTGTCACTGTCAATTGAATTGTGATGCACCATTTGATTGATGATGCACCTTTAAATATTGGTTGTGAAAAATAAATAAGGGTGCCAGTAAAACCGTAGAGTTAGTTAAAAGTCCAGTTTTTTATCTCAGTACTGTATATTATTTGTTGCTTTGTGTATTTATATATTTATCACACTTTTCAACTTCATACAGATTTTATTCTTCAGTTGCCTGACAAGTAATTTCATTTGTAGATGAAATTAATGGGGGTCATCAGTATGGATTTTGGCATAATAGATGACTATTAGGAATGGTTTGAAACAAGGAGACGCTCTATCACCAATGCTTTTTAACTTTGCTTTAGAGTACGCCATTAGGAGGGTTCAGGTAAACCAGGATGGCTTGAAACTAAGTGGTACACATCAGCTTCTTGCTTATGCCAATGATGTTAATATACTGGGAGGAAGCATACATACTCTAAAGGAAAATGCAGAAGCTTTAGTAGCTGCTACTAGGGAGATTGGACTGGAAGTAAGTGCTGATAAAGCTAAGTACATGGTCATGTCTCTAGATCAGAATGCAGGACGAATTCACAGTGTGAGGATTGATAATGTACCTTCGAGAGGGTGGAAGAGAAGATTGCTGTCCTTTAGTAGGACACAATCCAGGACATAACACCCTGAGAAGATATCTTTATGTAATGGGGTTGAATAACAACCCCACTTATAACAAGTGGTATGGAGGAGGAAACCTCACTCCACATTTTATGTGAGATGAGGCTTTGGCTTCACTCAGACATGCATATCTGGGTTCCTTCTTTTTTGACCCTGAGGATATTATGGACCTAAGTATAGTGGCCTTCTGGAACTTTGGTAAAGGAACAGGGCTGCTTTAACCTGGCATCAGATCATGGGGCACAAAAGGCCTGTTTTAAGGCCTAGTTGCATTGCGCCCGGAAGGGTTCGAACCCAAGTAGTATTCTATTCTAAAGGCCAGACAGGCAAACATTCATGTGATACAATTTCTTTTTAGAATGGTCTGAAACAAGAGATGTTTAATTGTCATGACTTTTCAACTTTGCTTTAGCATATTCCATCTGGAAGACCCAAGTAAACCCAGGAGCAATTGAAATAGAATGGGACACATCAGCTTTGGGTCTGCATAGATGATGTTAATTTGCTGGGCTAAAAGATAAATATTGTAGAGGAAAGGGCAGAGACTTTTATTGTTGCTAGTACAGAGGTTGGCCCAGAAGGAAATGCTTAGCAAACTAACTCTACTTTCATGTCTTGTGAACACAGTGCAGCGCAAAATCAAACATAGTTAGCCAATAAATACTTTGAAATTGTGGCCATGTTCGAATATTTGAGAATAATGCTAACAAGTGAAAACTGCATGCGTGAAGAAATTAAAAACAGAGTAAATTGGAGGAATGTTTGCTAGTATAATATTCATAAACTTCTGGTTTTGAATTTGTTGTCCACAAACATCAAGAATAAAATATACAGAACTGTCATTTTGCAAGTTGCTTTATATTTGTGTGCAATGATCTTGCACATTAGGGAAGAATGTAGGCTGAGGACATTAGAGAACAGGATGCTGGGGAAGTTATTAGGTCCTGAGAGGGTGGAGGTATCAGGAGATTGAAGAAAATTGCTGAGGGATAAGCTTTACGATATGTACTCCTTGCCAGATATTATTAGGGTGATCAAAGCAAGGAGGATGAGTTGAGCAGGGGATGTCACACACATAGAGGAGATGAGGAATGTGTGCAGGTGTACTGGTGGGGAACCCGAAGGAAAGGGACTACACTTCAAAAACCTAGTCATTGATGGGAGTATAATATTAAATAGTTTCTTGAAGAAATGGGATGGCAGGGTGTGGACTGGATTTGTCTAGATTGGGATAGGGACAAGTGGTATGCTTTTATGAAGATGGTAATGAACCTTTGGTTTCCATAAAATGCAGGGAATTTGTTGACTAACCAAAGAACTTTTAGCTAATCAGTAAGATCCTTCTCCATGGTGTAGAGTGGATTGTGTGTTTACAAGTATGTAAGTGTGAACTAATGGTATATGTGCAGTATTTAGAAATAACAAAAGCTGTGAGGGGAAATCAAAAGTAAGGATAGCTTATTGTCACTTTACCTTGCAATGACCACACAACAACAAATGCATTTCCAATGTTCAAAGTTTCTCTGCACATTTGTTACTTTGGTCCAAAATCTTTATGGTACCATCTACCAAGGTTTCTTCTTCTTCTTCTCCTCCTCCTCCTCCTCCTCCTCCTCCTCCTCCTCCTCCCCCTCCTTCTCCTCCTCCTCCTTCTTCTCCTCCCCCCCTGCAAAGCCACATATCCTCTGCATCTTCGACCTCTTCATCACTTGTATATTTTTGTCCATGTAGCATCTAAAGGTGGTTGAAAAGTCTGGTGATAAGATGAGGCAAGATCTGCAATGTATACTGGGTGAGGGATAATCGGAAAATTTCAGTTCTCAAATCATTTCAACAGTTACTGCTGCCATGTGGAGGTCAGCAATTGTTATTATAGAAAGCAACATCTTTTGTCAGCATTACTCTGCATTTACTGCACACATTTTATTTTACCCTAGGTCATCTTGGAGGATTGAATATGCATGTACTAAGCTATTGTCTAACTTGTCAGTTACACCTGTGACAGTAATCTGTTGTTTTGAACCATCCAATTATCTCATTCAGCATTATCCAACATTTGTAGAGTGATCAGTTGGCTTGCACACTCTTCACCAATGACACTTGTTATGCTGCTTTGGAAAATTTCTTCTCATTGGTACATCTTCCTGTCCACAATACAGTATTCTATGTATTGTGGTAGCATTCTTCTCTAAATTGTGGCTGATTGTAATGCTTCTGACCACAAAATTCAATGACAGCCTGTTACTCAACACTAATGTAATATAAACCTGGAGCCATCATGTTTACACTGTATTAGTTTTGAGTTTCTTGTGGTATTGTTGATGAAGATTCAAGTCTTGGAATTTTATGCTGTGTCAACTGGTAAATTGCTACAAACATTTAGTGTGTTTATGTTCGCAATGGACTGCTTGACTCTGACGGTGGAGGCACCATGCTTCTCTGAAACATTGGCAAGTGTTTACCAGTCAGCACAGCTAATATCACAGAAGTTCGAGTTTTCATGTTTACACTGGGATTGCACAAGCTTCACCACATGTAATGGCCAGCCAATAACATGCCTGGACTTGGCTTAATATGTAGTATGTGTGATGTGTTCAAGAGCATTGTCTGACAAGTTTGTGGAATTTTGCTCAAATACTTCCCTTACTTTTGATTTTCTTCTATATAACTTCGAAAACTTTTCAAAGTTTGAAGTAGAACTAATTGCTTTGATTTGTATGTGTTGTGGTCCCATGCTAAGGATTTTAATTGCATGCTGGTTTCAGTTCCTTATTTTATTATTGCAGAAAATTTTATTTGTGGTCATATGATTAGGTTACTAAAGTTTCAGAATTTGCATGGCTGCATAAGTGCTTGCTTGGTGCACATAACAACATTGTGTTGCATTTTTTGGTACTGAAATATGTGGTGTATTCCACAAGCATAATCAGCTGTTCTAGTAACTGTCATTACCAACTTCTGATTGATGTCTGGTATAGCGTATTTCACATTACTTTATAAGTTTGTTTATTTTTATCATCATGTGGTGTTTTACAACTGTACTTTTCCTGCCACTTCCATAGATTGATAGTTGCCATACTGGATTTGGTGGTTATGGTTAAAAAATATGCCTCTCGTATAACTGCCAGTGATAACACCTTCTGCTTCCATACGTATGGGTAGGTTTTTGTAGAAGTTAAAAGGTTATTATTTCTGGGAAACCAGGAACAGAACTTAAGAGTGTAAAGAATGCACAAAATCAAAATTACATTTTTTAATTTATTCTGAATGTTAGAAATCCACAAGTGATAAAAAAGTACATAAATATCTGTGTATATTTACAGTGTTATAATTCATACTGTGTCACCAGCTGAATCATTGGCACTTAGTGTCCATGAGTTGAATGCATTGAATTTGGTACAATACAAGACTAACAGTAACAATATTGTTGATCTAGTGGTTATATTACAGTACACAAAATTTTATAGGAAAAATTACAAACATACTATTCATTCATATGGTAATTGTAATGTTGGAAATGTGAGTTAACAAAACTGGAAGTCTGTGTCTTCAGTAAATAGATCATCAGGTAACATGGCGTCTGCTTCCTCCAGGCTAAGTCCAAGTGTATCTGGATTATGATCCGTTGTCGGAGAAGACATTTCTATGTCACTGATGTCCTGAAGCAGACCTGATTCTTCCACGACTTCCTCCCGTGACAACGGGTTCAGAAAGTCTGAAACAGTATTTAGCTTCAGCTACTTTTTACAGTCCTGTCTATTGTTTATATTTGATTCATATGTTGTAAATTGAACTACTTGCTTGTAATAATGATAAGTTAGTGACACACTATTATGCACATGTAATATTTATTTTGCTGTTATATGAAGTATTATTGATTCATTTATATCTCAAAACTATTAAATAGGTCAGTTACATTCTCTGGTTAACATTACTTTTCATAAAAACTAATGTTGAAAGTGTATCTGATCAGGTATGTATGTGCGCTAAAAATATTTGATTTTGTGCCTTGTTGCTGTGTATTAAAGGTAAATACTGTTGTGGCCTAGCTGACCTTCAGAAATTGCCATTGGTCTTAATGATAACCAAGTTGCAATGTGTGGTGGTCAGGTGTATTATAAACTGCAACTTGTGTTATGACCATAACACAAACACATTTGAAACAGGCTGTCAAAGCTTGTCAGTATGCATAACTGAACCTGCTCCATACAATGCAGAGACATGTTTTCTACTAGGAATTAATTTTTTTGGAATGTCTGTAGTTTCTGTTGCAAAATGATTTTTCTTTGGAATTACATTTTTAATGTTCTTAAAAAGTTTTTTTTTTTTTTTTTTTTCATGTCTGCTCCGTGCATCAATGATAATTAAACACTTTATTATCCAACTAATGCACAATATATGGTATGTAGATACAATTAAAATTATAAAATATTTAAAAGTGCTCCAACATGTTTTGGATCACAGAGGATTTATCATCAGGGAGTCTTGTACAGTGCTTGGCTAAAAATTAACTAAATTAATCATTCTTGTAATTTTTAGCCAAGCACTGTATAAGGCTCCTTGATGATTCTCTGTGATCTGAAATATGTTGGAGCACTTTTAAATATTTTATAATTTTAATTCTTTCTACATACTGTATATATTGTGCATTAGTTGGATAATAAAGTGTTTAGTTTGTCATATATTTCTGTGTATATATGTGCATTCACATGTGTACACATGCACGCGCGCACGCACACACACACAGTTTTTGCATTCCTGTATGTATGAAGTTTGTGGTGAAGATAATATGGAAAGAATTTAAAATTTGTGACTAAGTAAAGGCGTTAAACTGTACTATATTAACCTTTTGGCGCCAGAATTATTTTTTTAATTTTAGCATGCTCTGTATATAAAATGTGAATAAAACAGGAACCAAATATATTAGAATTATGAAACAAACTGCATTTCGAAGAGGAAAACACAGAGAGTATATACCATGTTTAAAATATTCAGTACCTATATTTGTTGAATAAATATATAAAATGCAACGTTTAGAGGTTAGCGGTCCGGTGCGACCACTATAGTCGTCGTTAGGCGTCAAAGGGTTAATGTAGGTTTGGTACCAATGTGGATAGTAAACTTGACATGTTTAAGCTTTTGTCTGACTTTTGGCCAATATTCAGAAAAGATAGAATGAAAATCTGTGAAACTTAAATCCATAGAATTGACTTCAAAAGACACAAGAAGACAAAGTACATATAACATAATAATGAAGTGCATTCATGCCACCATTGTTGCAGTGGAAAATCAGTAATTATTACACACTCTTTAGTTTGTGTTTGTAGCCTTAGGTATCCAGTATGCAATGTGCGTATGCCATATTATCATCTGGGGCCTGTCTGGCTGTACAGAGTTTCCACATTGTCTCATTTTTGGAAAAAGTTATTGAATGTAAAATGTGTGTTTTGATTTTCTCTACAACTTTTGTCAGATACATTTCTCATTCTAAGAAGAAATGAGCAAGATATAAATATATATTTATCTTCATGTAAAGTACTCATTATTCTTGTAAGATTTTAATGACAACTTTTTCCGACAGATTTTCGAGAAATACTTAAATATAAAATTGCATGAAAATCCGTTCAGTGAGAGCTGAGTTGTTGTATGCAGACGGATGGACAGACATGATGAATCTGTCACTCTTTGCAATTTTGCAAACATGCCTAAAAATGAGCTGGGGAATTTACACATAGCATAACAGTTGTGGTGCATGCTCTCACATAAGACCATTAATTTCAAGTAAAACCCTGATAAATGTATTTTAAATGTACTTTTCCACTTTTTTCACAACAACCACACCAGTGCTGAAATCAGCCACACAATAAGTAATCAAAACTTTCCTTTTAGTAAATAAACATTAAATATATACTCAACTATTTACTATTAATACTTATTCAAATTGGCAAGAACTGAGACTGTAATACGAGATGAAGAAACAGTCAGTATTTAAGTATCATTCATGATTTTTGCACACTGTGCAAAACCATTATATTATGTGTATACACACACAAATGCGTACATCCTATTCAATACATGCTATAAAAAATAAAACATTTCTTTTCAACATGACAATCTTTTGTTTCTCACATCACAAGATGGGTAGATCTGTGTTCAGAACCATTGTTGAATTTTTCAGTGTGCAAGTTTGGAAGTGTATGTGTAACATGTTTATGCATTTTTCTTGAGAATTGTAAGACCTGCGCACAAAATGTTTTAGATATAAAACGTGTGTTTCATTGGTCTTTTCATTTCTTTGTACAAGTAAATTTCACGTGTAAATGTTTAGCATGTTACTTTTGAGGTGGATGTAAATATTAATATATGTCATTGTGTACAGTGTTCATTATTGTTGACTGTTTTTAACCATAGCTGGAATGTCTTAACAGTTATCGTTATCATCTTAACTGTTGTTTATTAAACTTCTCCAATGTAAAATATAATGAAAAGTTATTCAGCAGTTTTTGAATTGCTACTTGTGTACAGACTTGAGGTAACATGTTTTATCATATTTGATCCAAGGGAAGTTTGTATTATGAAACAGAGCAAGATTCACTGCACAGATAATTATTTGATTTTAAAACTTCGGAGATTTTAACATGTGAATTTCTTTTGTTATGAAATCTATATGAAATTTGCTTTTTATTCATGATTAAATTAGTTGTGCTTCAAATGCTACAACCTACTTCAAATTAGCACATGTAAATATCAGAGAGGTGTCTGTTTTGCATACAACAAAGACTTCTGTACAAGAAGCATAACAGTGGAGTTTCAACCTAATTTTGCCAACTTCATGACAAAGCCCCAACTAATACCAAGTTTATTTAAACTAGATATGCTGAAGTGCAGCATAAAATACCTTTTGAAACTTTGGTTCAATTTGCGTGTTTTGTTTTCCAGTGTGTAATAATTTTCCATTGAGACAAAGCAGCTGGTACAGTCTTTTATCGCTAGTATATCTGTGTCCTTACACTGGAAAGTGGATTTTTCTATCTGTACTGTTCAAGTTGCATGTTTTATACAGAATACCCTTGTTGTGTTAATGCAGCAATTTCCCACCTCAATAATATTTGCTGTTTTGTGAATTATAAGAAGCAAAACATTCTCACAGATCATTTTGATCAAGTGCAATGCCAGCAGTTTTTAACGTATTGCTTATAAGCATGGATAGAATATTTTTAGAACTATCAGTACTCGCTTTTTTAATAGGTATATCCTGCAAGAGAACAGTGTGCAAAGTCCTTTCAGAATCAGAAACAAATTCCATTTTGATTTGACAAGTAACAGTATGTACGATAAAAACTAACTTATTACATTATGCATTTAACAAATTTTGTGTAAAATTTTTTTTATGCAGCTTTTGATGTATTTACAAGTTCTCTGGTTGACTCAGATTTTTTTTTAAGTTCATTAATTTTGTAACAAAAGAAAGAAATTAGGTCTGTTAGTGCAGCAACAAAGTAGAAGAAATTTGATTTCATAATTGTGCTTGTATCAAGTTAGACTTCTCAGTTGTTTATACCCTCTTATAAATATAAACTATATATAGTCAAACACAACTCAGTTAATGATTTTATTAAGGTGTATTTCTTACATTGTTTCGTTCAGTGACATGTTTCGGCTCTAGTTATGAGTCATCTTCAGGTTGATTACTTTTCATAGTAAGGTAAAATATACAATTAGCAATGCTGTTGTTATTGTTACCTACGAGATCTCGTATAACATATAAAAATTTTAACATTAATTCCACTGTATAGCAATATTAATATCAAGTTACTGGAAGTTAATTGTATAGAATATTAAAATTATAAGGTATTTTAATCATGGAGTGTGGTGTGGGTACTAAAAATTATTCTGTTTAACTGTGTTTATGGATTCTTCATTGATGGAGTGTTTTTTGTGACGTAACATGATTATAATATCCTGTAATTTTAATATCCTATATAATTAGCTTCCACTAACTTAATTTTAACCCTTATCCTGCTAACGTGGAGAGTATGGTGAACTCCTAATAATGCCAGCAGATGGCAGATCGGATTTAACTCGGAGTGTAAAGGTTTAATACTGCTATAGAGTGGAATTAATGTTAACATTTTTATGTGTTATACGAGATCTCGTAGGTAACAATAACAATTGCATTGCTAATTGTATATTTTACCGTACTATGAAAAGTAATCAACCTGAAGATGGCTCATAACTAGAGCCAAAACATGTCGAACGATACAATGTAAGAAATACACCTTAATAAAATCATTAATTGAGTGGTGTTTTAGTTTATATTTATAATTCTATACAACACAATGGGGATGTCTCATCTGAAAGTTTATACCCTCATTTTCATCCACCCAGTTCTAGTCACTGAAGGGAGTTTTTATAGCCACAAGTAGAAAGTTTAGTAAAATATAAAGAGTGGCAGTGCACAAACACTCATTATTTCTTCATACACATAAGGGAGTGTAAATTTGTTGCATAGGTTTTATTAAGAAGTTTTAGAAACTTCTTCAGATCTGCAACATGGTTGACTTTATGTAGAGATTCTGATATAAATTTAGTTTATCTCTTCACATAGAGCATTTCACACACATGGAGCTGAATGATTTGGCTTAAATAATGTAAAATTATAGCTGATTTTATGAAAAGAATTTGTATGAAATTGTGCTCTTTCTGAACGCTTCAGTGTGCAGTACTAGGGACTCTGTTAGAGAGATAAAATGTAACTCACTTTACTTATTATCTTTTTTTTTTACCTAAGTATGATAACTGGGTTTTTAACTGAAGTAATACATTAAACTTTGCAAGCTTTTTGCCATACCTTTAAATACAAATTGAATTTCAAAAAGTTCAGAACTAATTATATTATGGGAGGTTCAAAATTCCCAGGACAGGAGCCATGTTTTTAATTTTACAACACAGACACACATTTTGGTGAAAAAAATTTCCTGAAGCAGCTACACTTCTTCCAGCATTTTAACAAACATTAAAAATGTGTCTAAGAAAAAGTGCTTCTGCAGCAAGGCAATATCTGAAGCCATTTGAAACTGTGCTATGTTTTTCAACAAATCCCTTGTCTGTAGAAAAAGGTGAAAAGTGCATTGTGCAAGATTATGAGAGCATGGTGGATTGGAAGGCAGCACAGTTCAGAAGCAGCAGCCAGAGTACCAGGATGTGGCAGGGCAGGTGCTCCTTGTCTTTGACCGGCCACATTTTAGGACACTTAAGGTATATTGCCACCTATAGTTGAGTATGCATTCCCCTCAGGAATAAGCTTGTGTACTTGGGGCCCAGCCAGTCACTTCTGATACTGTGTTCCCTTTCCATTGATGTGGAGGAACTTGTGGCTTGTAGTGACTTTCACATGAATGATTTTCATTTACATTTATGGGCATACGGGATTTTATCACCTGTGATTATCTCTTAGTCAAAGGCCAGTTTCTTATCTGCTGCTCACTTATTCTCATGTATGGTGCATTGTTCTTGTATCAGTCTTCTTGGTTACACAGTATAAACCACTAGCATATGAACTACCTCTATAATGAAGAATTCTAGTGAAGTGTTCAGTTGGTACAGTCAAGCTGTAGCATTTCTTTTTAGGCTTTCTGCCTCTTAGGCTATGAAGTCTCTAATGGAGGTCATATATATCAGGTATAGAGAATAATTGTCATCAAATTCTTAGTATCCTGAAAACCATTCCAATCATCTGTTAGCAGTGACCAATGAAAGCTATGTCCCACCTTACGTACAAGTATTTCTGCAAGGCCCTATGTAAGATGTATGTGATGAACTTGGACATGTAATGTGTATATAAAAATGTGCATACCTAGCTCCCCTGGAGACTTCTGTGCAACAGGATTAAGATACTGCACCTCTACTGCCTTTTTGACTCCACTGAGAATCTCTTCTGCTGCCTGCTCAAGACTCAAGGTTGGGGGTGTGTAACTTGCAGTATTTTGGATTTCTGTTCCATTTTCATGCCTTACAGAAAGCAATAGTTCCATTTCAGGGTCTTGATTCTCTTTGTTATCTGGAGGTGTGTCGCTTGAGGTGTCTATAATGGAGAGCAACACTTCCCTGTCAGTGTCTTCACTTTCTGTGCTATCCTGTATAGATGCTACGGCTGCTTCAACCTCATCCAATATTGCGTTGTTAGATGTGCACTGCTGCATATTCTGTGTCTTTTCCTACAAATTTAAGCATTCAAGTGCACAAAACAGTTCATTTCACATGCACATATAAAATTTGCAATTGGACTATACTGCATGTGAGTGTTGAAAAAAATGAAATACATGCTAGAAGTTGTGTATAATTTTATCCTCTGTAATATGCGACTTGTCTTTACACTAGTAGACCTGTACGTGTTACTGAACTTTATTATGATCCTGCTAGAAATGACTTGCTTCAGGGATATGCCTAAAACTAGTACATACATGAATGTTATCAAAGATGGGCTCAAAGCCTTCACAGTGTATTAAAGTGATGAAATATTCTGAGGCAACCAGCAGTATCAATTTGAAAATAACCTAACTTGAGAGACTCCCTCTCTGTCCATTATCAAGAAGTGATATACTGGATAAGCATTGTTTATCTAATAGATTTGATATGCTGGAGAGACAGAAGGACTCCAGAATGTTGGACATCTGCACTGAATTGAAGTTGGTGCCTAGAAGATTTTATCACTTTGCTACCCGGCAGATAGAGACAGTGAGATTCTCTGAAATGTTTGTACCTATATACGAATTTACGTTATGTCATATTCCAGCAGATGGTTTTTCATTTCACTACAGTGCTTTGAAAAATTAAATAATAATAGTTCTGTGGATTACATCAGCTTTCCTAACAATGACATAATTTGAAAATAAGTTTCTGAACAAACTAATATCTTATATTCAAATACAGACATTGAAAAAATGTAGACTTGAATCTGTATAGTTTAGTGATCTGTATATGAAGATATTTTATTACTTGTGGCTTCTGAACAGCAAATGACGAAAATAGTGTCAAACAACATGCCATATTCCATCGGCATTTTCGAACATTGAAATATGTGTGCATTTTATTTTACTTATGTGTTTTTCTGCCATCTTTTATCAATCACAATTCTGCATAATCATTCATGAAATTCCATAAAGGCAAAAGTAGTCTTCAAAATTATTTTTCTTACAGTCTCCCAGCATGCAGAATTTTGAGACAAACATGTAAAGTAAACCTGATACTTGTATTCTCACCGGGACTGTGTAGGAATGTTTATCTTCATTTGCAATGGTCCAGAAGTGACCTGTTGCATTAGGTGCTTTGCCCCCTTTTCGGAAATGTGGGCTGATCGATAAATTGTGCCGAACAGAATTCTTCCATCTGTCATCACTTGCCTTGTAGAAAGGGAAGTGTTCCCTGCAATAGAATTGAATGTATATAATTGTACCAATTAATTTTATGTATGGGTTTTGTTGGCAATTGGAATCCAAGCTTTAAGAGGTGATACTGGAATGTAAACAAAGTGGCACAACTCAAGCCAAGTTAAGAACATGATCAATGCTGTTGTTGCTCTTGATTATTTATAAATTTAAGGCTTCATACATATAAGTATTGAGGTATACTGTCAACACCATTATCCTAACTGAGGTTAGTAAATGAATCTAGATGTTTCATGCATATCTTTCATATAGTTCCTTTCCCAACAACAAACAACACGTGGAAAATATTGTACTCACTTATTTGTAGTATATTTAATGACACCCACAACTTCAAGTGTAAATATGAGTATCTTGTAGAGGGGAGCAAAATAGAACACCCTATGTACCTAATGTGCAATGTATAGCCTACTGTAGAGGTACTTTGATGGAATTCATCCCATTCGGTTTTAATTAACTGATGATAAATTATAATTTTCCATCAAACACAACAAATCAATTTAATAATGTGTACTACATGTTTCTAAGGCTTGGGTTTGCGGCCGCTCGCCTGCTGGGATTACGAGTTCGAATCCTGCCGGGGGCATGGTTTTCTCTTGTGTTTGTTGTGTGTTGTCAGGTAGAGGTCTTTGCGACTTGCTGATCACTCATCCAGAGGAGTCATACCCAGTGTGTTGTGTGTGAGTTTCATCGTGAAGCCTCGATAACCAGAGACCCTGATCCACTAGGGGCTGTTGCGCCATGGGGGGGGGGGGGAAGTACATGTTTCAGCCATACTTTGACTATCTTCAGGCATTAATACACATTATCTTGGACCTTGGTTACAGAAAGGACGTGCTCGTTTGTGGAGCTGTCACATCTTGGGGTCTTTCAAGCTGGGCACACTCTGTGACATATCTCCACAACACACAAGTTTCTGGCAAAACTGCAAAGGACTTACCATCTTCTGACACACTTTTGGAGGGAACTATTTATTTTAGGAGTATACTATAAATGCGCAAGGAGCCGAGAGAACGCAGTCGGTATAATGACTAGCTGCGGAATAGACGATACGGGGTTCGAATCCGAAAGGGGAGAAGATATTTCTCCTACCCAAAACTTTCAGGCAAGCTCTGGGGCTCTTACAGCCACCCACTCGATGGGTGCGGGGCTCTTTGGGTTAAAGCAAGCGGGACATGTTGCTGACGGCACTTTCTAGTGCCGAGGTTAGAAATTATAGATCTATACTCCTGCGCCCTCTATACGCCTGCATTTCGTATACATTTCACTGTATATCCAAATTATAATTAATTATAACGGAATACTGGGTACGTTACAAGAAAATTGGGGGAAATGGAATATTGAAATAATACATGGCCTGAACACCCTCTCCACGTTGTTCTTCCCACCAAAAATTAAATCTAAACATTATTATTATTATTATTATTATTATTATTATTAAAACTCTGAAATGGTAATAGAAGTAATATTTTTGTACGAAGCGTGGCGTATATTGCAGTGCTTTACGAACGTTGCGTCCACCCTCCACGTTTTATTTTGGCGTGCACTGCTAAATCTACCATGACTTCCGTCACGTATACGTCCATTAAGAAAGTATGGGAACATGGGGAAATGACAGTGCATGGGTGGCGCCGTACCATTCACGTCGTGGGTCCGTTCATTGGCAGTGCAGCCACCAGAAACCATTCATGCATCAAGTCGTCTAGTTTTAATTCGCGTGTACGCGCAATGAGATGGACAAATCATCGTTTGTGTCCTCGAAGTTCGTGGGGTGGTTGAGATTAGATGATGGCAATAATTACATCTGTCTGTCCGTATTATTAGCACGTGGCGACTGGCCTTCCGCCCCACCTGCCCGCGCATGTTACAAACAACGGGAAACAACTGAAGCATGCAAGAGTTATTGCAGGGGAGCATGGATCGAAAAAAAAAAAAATACAGTGCAGCACTGTACAACACCAGCCACCTGGTCCCTGTTTCGTGAATAATTATGGATCTATTTCGTCCCGGTTTTCCCGGAACTGCTCCCGTTTTATAAATTTTAAAGTGCTCTGTCAATGTATTTCGTCAAATGTGCCGGATTTTTCAAGTCATAAAAGCACAACATTTCTGACAATGCATACGAAAATTTTGATTTCGTCGCAATGGGTATAGGAGAGCAACGAATCAACCACTGACGGAAAGGAACAAGAGAGGTAGACGAAGATTTGTAGACTGGTTATTATAGAGTCTGGACTGAGACTGCGAAGGATCAGGAACGGATATGAAAATAAGAATCAGGCAAAGAAATAAGTGGGTTTATTATTATTATTATCATCGTCATCATCTCCTTTATGAGGGTATTTATACTTATATTTCTGAGACAAACTAAGTCCCTGGGGAACACAGTGTGGCAGCTGTTCTGTTGTTACTATTCATGGTGCTTATATCGTTAGTTTCAGTTTTGAATCTATAGTACTTTTACATTAGTACTTTCCGAAGTGCAGTGCCCAACATGGCCGTTTTCTGCAGTTTATTATTATTATTATTATTATTATTATTATTACATTTTGTATGCACAAATCAGAATTTTTTATCTGATTAAGCTCGCGGTAGTAATATTAACGATTTACGTACTTTGTATTTTTTTATTGCGTGTCGGGTTAAAAGTTTTGTTTCTTCGCACCCGCCAGGCAACCTAAATGTTATTAAACGTCCCGGTTTTTAAGGGGGTTTCTATGAATAATAAACTGGGTGGGTATTTATGAAATGTTTAACGCCAGCTTATTGCACGGCACATTTATTTATTGATTAATGCTCCGACTTTTTTTGGCCTTAACTGTTGACCATCTACAGGGAGATTTATTTAGCATGTGCAGCTTATGTTGCAACTTACATGTTAGAGGTTCCACATAAATTAAAATAATTGTTTTGATGATTAAATGTTACGGTTCTTAAAATAGGTATCATAGTTAAAATACAATATAAAATTATTTTTTCTGTTGGTATAATTGTTGCGTCGAAACATCTACGTTTCAGCCTTTCTTCAAATGTGGCAAGTTCTGGAATCAGGTATACGGTGTCTTGCGTTGACGAAATTCACTCATAGCCTGAACACAAGACACTGGATATTGTATTATATATAGACAAGTTATTGCTTTGGGATATTCCTGAACATAAGAACGGGGAGTTTTTAAGTCAAATGTAGATATTCGGTAGCTTCAGTTGTTTTGTGCTGCTACTGAAGTCCTTCTGGACGAAAAAATTCCGATATCAGTAATTTTATACTTATGGTACGGGTAATTGTTTAGTCAGTTCTGGTAACAGTCAATGCACTAAACACGTGTACTATATTCTCCGAGCGAAATTCCAATCTACAGTGTGCAGGCTGGATACTGCACACACTACCGAGCTTTGAAATTCAGCAGGAAATCTCACTCACAGACCCAGAAATTCTCATTATCATATACTCACTACTAAGCTAACTTACTCGGTGAAGCATATTTCTTAAGCTGATAGTTTCTCAGCTAGTCAAGAAATTCTCTCATTTTTGGAACAGAAAGGTCCATTGCTATGTTCACATGAGCTCGCCACCTATTCCTATCCAAAGATACGTTTCTTTTAAACGCATTTAAATGTTACAAGCAGGAATCGCCTCAAGCTTTAAGCCGTGCAGCACGTGCGGGTTACCAGCTGATTTTGGCTTAACAAAAGGCAATGATAATAACCCCTATGAATAAGAAAGTATCGGGTTGTGAGACATTACTGTTATTTCGACTCAAGTTCAATGACCATTACAAGTACTAGAAATAAGATTTCAATAACGAAACAGAGGTATTAAGTGAATCTAGAAGGACGTAAGGAAAGAAAAGTTAAAGTTGTCCCTGTCAACACCATGAAAGCATATAAGATTTGTAAAGATATAACCCCACACATTTTTAAACTCCGCGCGCTAGGTGGAAGTAAGTGGTCAGGTTCAAGTTCTGACCACTTTAACCCCCGGGACAGAATTACGACACCCGTTGAATAGTAGTCTGTGTGAGGTCTAGAGGCGGTCTGGACGTTTCGGAGGAGAGAAAAATCTCTTTCCGCTACCAAGATACGAACCCCGCATTCTGCAGCCTGCAGCCCAGTCGCTATACCGACTATACTACCTCGGATCCTGCGTCAGGGAAACACTTCTTGGAACACTGTCCATGGAGCTTGCAGTTCTTCAGCTGACCAAATGTATTTCTTACGGAAACAAACAATTCAGTATTGTCTTTATCGTTGCACTGTGCATTTCTTAGTCATTTAATTAGCAAACCAACTAATGCACATACATCAAATTTTTTACATTAAAACATTTAAAATCGCTCCAACATGTGTCGATCCTAAGATCATCTTCAGGGCGCTACATTGTTCCTTGCTAAAGTCACATTTTTAAAAACACTCACTGATTAATTTCAATTAATATATAAATTTTTTTACATTAAAACATTTAAAATCGCTCCAACATGTTTCGATCCTACGATCTTCTGCAGGGAGCTACACTGTTCCTGGCTAAAGTCACATTTTAAAAAACACTCACTGATTAATTTCAATTAATCAGTGAGTATTTTTAAAAATGTGACCTTAGCAAGGAACAGTGTAGCTCCCTGAAGCTGATCTTAGGATCGAAACATGCTGGAGCGATTTTAAATGTATTAATGTAAAAAAGTTGTGTATGTGCATTAGTTGGTGTGCTAGTTAAATAATTCCGTATTGTGTTCACAGCAGTCTGCCAAAGGACTATCCCAGATGGAGACGGCTTTTTTATTTATTTATTTATTTATTTCCACCAGACTTCATATCCCAGAAGTCAGCGTTCCGTATATTCACCCTAGCGGGAACGTCAAATCTTATAGTTAAACTTTTAGTTATCTGTTTTACACTTCAGTGTATAATTCTCAAAGTTCGAAGTTTCTCAAAGTGGGCTTCTCGGAGCCCTGAGATTCTGCGAAGGCATGCCAGGAGTTGCGTGAAACGCTGAGCATACAGTCTACATGCCCTCACACCCCTCCTTTTTTAAATTTTGCCTGTTTACCAAATCGAAAACAGTAGTTGGGTTTCGCGAAATACTTCAGTCTGGGAAAGGGATCCACAGACAAAAATGTTTCAAAAAGAATAACCTTAGAAGAAGAAGTTTCATTGTCTGCCTGTCTTATCTGCCGTTCTGATATCGTGTAGTAACGCACATTTGTATAAGACATTGTTCAGAACTGCCTTTGAAAATCAAAACTTTTATAAAACTTTAAAATTACCTGGCAATGAATTGACACCTCACAGTCATTATCACCTGACAACGAAGTAATATACACATAAAATTTTATCAAAAATATTATCAGTTCTTTCTTTACCATGCGGTAAAGCATGCAGACAGAGAAAAATAATGTATTATTTATATACCTCAGTACCAAAAGAGCACCTTAATTTGAAATGCAAATTTTTGTGTTTCCCTGGGTACTACGATGTGAGTTATCTACCTATTCGTATTTTGTTTGAAAGAGGAGGGATGTAAGACCCCTTTGTGTCCCGCACTCCGTGCTAGGTACCAGATATTGACTGGCCGTGAAGAGCAGTCAGCAGTCACCAATCTAGCTGTGGTATCAACATGAAAGTTTCCTCACTGGATTGCACTGCCTTAAGTTGATATCCATGGCATTCAAACCACTCTTGTGCGTGATTTATTTTCCCTTTTTTGCTTCGAATTAAACTTTAAGAATGGTCTACTATAGCTGGCGTTGGTGTGTTTTGGTTGGTAGACTGGGTTATGTATGTTTCAGCCACCTTATAATCAGAGTAGAGGCAAAGTCAAAATTTCAGTTAATAAAGGAGATTGTGAAAATCATAGGCGTAACTTGGCTAAAAACAGTGGAGAGGGAGAAAAATTTTACAATGTCTGTCTTCTTTTGCGAAAGAGTGACTCAGATCTCGAATGCCGCTATTGTGCTTTCCGTAAAAGGCAGGTTTCTCATTTATTTCTGTTTTTACACCACCCGAATATTCGTTTATAAAAATAATCTTATCTTTTTGCCCTTCTTCAAATCAGTAGCCAACCCCCCCCCCCCCCCCCCCCCCCCCCACAAACAAAAAAAAACACCCCCAACCTCAAACACAAATACACCAAAACTCACCCCCCCTACCCCCCCCCCCCCCACCTACTCTACTAACAGCTACAATAGTCTTGCTCTAC
>Ga0123357_10001005_pt1 | contig 28869 bp, 30 predicted proteins | sample TergutEmb28metaG_FD_89873 | JGI IMG/M metagenome (GOLD analysis project Ga0123357, IMG submission 89873) | Embiratermes neotenicus P4 segment gut microbial communities from Petit-Saut dam, French Guiana - Emb289 P4 | ecosystem: Host-associated > Arthropoda: Insects > Digestive system > Gut ...
AACCCCGGCACAAACATGTCATCCATATGCACCTCGTATCAGTTCATATCAGTTCGTATAAGAACTTATAAGATCGTATCAGTTCGTATCAGGTTCCGGATACCACTCGCTTGCTGAACGCCCATCACCATGATCATCAACCCGTCAAGTCAACCGACACGACCCATCCCATATCGTCCAGAAAGCCACTTGTCACAACGATGTGGGTCGAGGCATGCAAGCGTCTGACGTCCAGAAGGCAACACAACCCGCATACACCGTAAAGCGTCTACCCGATCAGGTTAGCAAGATATCGACGGTTTTCTGGTTTAGCTGACGCAGCATGGTGTCGCCATCAAGTAACGCACGGTAGCAACCACCCAGTTCCACGGTCACGGTTGGGCCATGCCCGTCTTGCCCAGCGACAACCGCGAATGGGGCATCTGGCTTGTCGCAATCATCAGCTGGCCAGGCGTCTGCCACGGCTGCCAGGAACTCACCGCCAGCCTTGGCGTCAAGAGAACCGGCGCTAGTCAGCACCCCACTGCTGTGCGCGCTGCCGCCGACGGAAACCGTGTTGTCAGGATCTGTATCCAGATCATAGCGGCAGATGGACATAGCTTGTGGCGTCGTGTCAACCCTGGACATCGTGTGACCGGAGCTGTCAGCCGCCAACGCCACCTCGGGTTTGTACTGGCCGGGACAATTCGATGTGACCTCCAGCTCAGTGCTGGTCTGCCTGATCATCGTGGTGCTGACGGTCGTCCACGGTAGCGAGTTCATGACGTCGACCACGGCACCCATTGGGGCTCCGCACGCCGTTTGCGGCACCAAAGGGTGCATAGTGCGACCAGTGGTGTCGGTGACTGTGATAATGGTTGGAGAGTAGCCGATCAAATTACAATACTGGCCGGGCGTTGCCGTCCCCGACTTCCATCGCAGGGCGTTGGCCAACCGGTCAAGGCCTGTCGTTGCAGTTTGCTCGGTGCGCACCTCCCATTCACCATCGCCTGGAACGATCTGGAAGTCGTAAAAGCAGCGTGTCACCGAAGTCAATACAGCATCCTTTGGCAACAGGGTCATGACGGGTGCGCTGGCATCGCCCGACGAATCTTGCGGTTCCCACGGATCGGTATCGCAATCCTGTCCGTATGGACCAGCCGTGGGTGGCAGGTTCGGATCACCGGGAGGCATAGAGCCACTGTCCATCGAGCAACCAGCAAGACAAGCAATCGCCACAGCCCAACAAGTCATAATTCCGATACATCTTAGCTTGCCAGAAATCATGTCATGCCTCCTCAGCCGCATGTCCTCGCTACTGTCATACTATCTCGCATCGCGGCCCATTGATCTATCTTCGGTTCCCATAAGGAGGGATGATTCGCGTTCAAAGCGGGGTATTTCAGCCAGCCTTCAAACAAAACCAGAAATATCCCGCTGTCAACGTCATACCATCGTCATGTACACCCATCTTGGGAGGGTTATGTCGAGGCGCCCTACGACAACGACCCGCCAGAATCGTCAGTCAGTGGGATCTATGCACGAAGCGCCTCTGTCGCTAACGCTGCTTGTGCGCCCATTGAGCGCCTGCGTATTGCGGCGTAGTGACATTACATACATGAAAACGGCGTAAAAGCCGGTCAAACCACTCAGTTACCGAACCGTAACCACAATTGATGGATAGCATAGTGACAATTGGTACCCCCCTGGTTATTCAGTCCTTTGGTGAACCTGGCCGGGACCGATTTCAAGACGCCTTAGTTGGATGCGGGATCGCCTTTATGGCACTCTGTACCGCTTCCATGATGACTCCGATCCCAGCGCTCTCCCGATGAACCTGGTCTCCAGGGATGAAACCACATGGAATGGGCGAACACGACAGACATCAATCCCCAGGCATGATGACAGTGCCCAATGACACCCCACCACGGTGTCTCGCCCTTGCTTGGCAAACCTGGTTGACCGCCGTTGACCCAGCACAACCTCCAATCAGTGGTTGCGTTCACCAATAGAACCCGCCAGCGGATTTCAACTCGGTTGCTCACCCTCGCTTGGAAGACGTCCGAAACTTAGTCAGAAGGGCGAAACTCCGAGCAGAGACCAAGCATCGGGCCTGGCATCTACTGCCTGCGCTTACTCGACGCCCGCATTTTGCGGGTTCGAACCACCCATAGGCACGTCTCACAGCAAGTGTTGCAGCAAGATCTTGACTCCGATGCCGATCAACACGACTCCTCCGACGCGACCAGCGTATTTCTCGAACCGTGCGCCGATCCTCTTGCCAGCCAGCACCCCGATGAATGACATGACGAATGTCACCACGCCGATGATCCAGGCGGATACCCAGATATCACCGCCTGTCAAAGCGATGCTGACCCCCGCGGCAAGGGCATCGATGCTTGTGGCCACACCCAGCAACAACAGCCTTCCGATGGAAATGGCATCGCCTTTCGACACAGTCTCGTCCTTCTCAGGACGTAACGTCTCAAAAATCATCTTGCCACCAATGAAAGCCAGCAGCGCGAAGGCGATCCAGCTTCCGATGCCTTGGACATAGCCGCTGAACGTGGCTCCGAGGAAGTAACCCAAGACCGGCATGACCGCCTGCATACCGCCGAACACCAGCCCGAATGCAACCGCATGGCGCACTTTGACATGGGTGATCGCCAATCCATTGCAAATCGACACCGCAAACGCGTCCATCGACAAACTGAACGCCAGCAAGAGCAGTGCTCGATAATCCATTACGATCACCCCCGGTGCATCAAAGCGGCCTTTAGCCGAGATAGGCACCCTGCCAGACCGTCTCAAACGGGGTGTGGGCACTGACGCGGGCAGCTATCCCGGCGTCCACCATCGCCTTGGCCACCTTGACCGCGTCCTTGACCGGCGCACCTTTCGCCAGTTCGGCTGTAATCGCGGCGGCGAAGGTGCAGCCAGCACCCGAGACCCGCTCCTGGCCCACCTTGGGCGACGAGTACTTGGTGACGTCTTGGCCGTCCCAAAGCACGTCCACCGCGTCCGGTCCGGGCAGGTCAATACCGCCCTTGACGACGACGTTTTGCGTGCCCAGCGCATGGATGGCCTTGGCGGCGTCCACCAATTCATCGATCGACGTCAGCGGGCCGTCCATCCCCGCCAGCGTGGCCGCCTCGAAGTTATTGGGGGTGACGACGGTGGCCAGTGGCAACACCTGGGTCCGCAGTGCGATGTCGGTGTCCAGTGCTGCCCCCGGCTCCTGGCCCTTGCAGATCAGCACCGGGTCTAGCACGACGTGCCGCCAGGTTTTGGACGCCAAACAGCGCGCCACCACGTCGATAGTGGTGGGCGTCCCCAGCATGCCGATCTTGACGACGTCCAGATCGTGCGCGGCGTTGGCGGCCTCGAATTGGTCGGCGATCACTTGGGGGTCGACGGGCACGAACCGGTGCCCCCAGCCGTTCTTCGGGTCGAACGAGACGATGCAGGTGAGCGTCCCCACCCCGTAGACGCCCAATTGCTGGAACGTCTTGATGTCCACCTGGAAGCCTGCTCCCCCGGTCGCCTCGGACCCTGCCATCACATATGCCATCGCAACCATGCCGTTGCCTCCTCAATTGTGTGTGAACCTCCATCATAAGCGTCAAGCCACCTTGCGTTAGGCACTTTAGTTCTGGGGTTGTGGTCTTGTGTCGTGGGGACTGGGTGGTTGGGCTTCAACCATCGCAGGCTCCCAGCCAACACCTCCGCTGCGACACATCGCCGATCTGGCGTCCTCGAACCAATTGTCTTGTGGCGATCATCATCAGGGCGCAGACTACCGGTGTTGCCAGCCCGCTCCGGCGTTACGCCCTACCACCCAATGGGTCGATTTGGTTATGGGGTTGTGGTCTTGTACAAGTGGGGCATTGAAGCGAAAGACCGCTGTGCGGCGAGCGCTTGGCGCGAAGACGCACCGGTATTGGAGCGGAACTGGGCGAGAAGGAGGCGCCAGAATGAGCGAAGCTCATGCGCCGACTGGAGCGTCCCCACGACACAAGACCACAACCCCAGAATTGGCATGACCGGCCACATCGTCACAACACCTCGGCCAGACCTCAGTCCCACAAACAGCACTCCTGTTAGGTTATTTACTGAGACGGTGGTAGTGTCAGCGCAGGTCCGCTGGTAAGCTTCAACGCGGTCGTCCCAGGCAAGCCAAGGAGGGATTAGCATGTCATCGTCGCAACCGTGCGTGCTGGTGTTACACAGCAGCCGCTTCGGACAAAGCATCAAGATCGCCCAGGCCATCAGCGATCAGTTGAACGCCGACGGTGTGGCCACCGAGGTCGCGGCGCTGGACAAGCACACCACCCCGGATCCAGCCCGCCACCAGGGGCTCGTGCTGGTGATGTCGGTGCGCTACGGGTACTTTGACAAGGCCGTCTTCACCTTGATCAAGCACCACCTGGATTGGCTGCAGTCCGTCCCCACCCTGCTGGCGACAGTCTCGCTGACGGCCCGCAACCCCGAGAAGTGCGACCCGGCTATTCATTCATACACGCGGAAGTTCCTGGAAAAGACGCCGTGGAAGCCGACCCAGACCGAGGTGGTAGCCGGCATCCTCGAATACCCGCGTTACAACATCTTCGACCGCGTGGCCATCCAGATGATCATGCACATCACAAACGGCCCGACCGATCCGACGCTCACCATCGAATACACCGATTGGGATCGCGTCAAGGCAGCCGCTTCGAAGTTCGCCGCCACAGTTACCAGCCAGGACGTCCCCCCAACCAACTAGAGAGGCATCATGCGTTTTTCAGTCAAAGATCTCATCAACGTCGGCATCTTCACGGTGCTCTACATCATCGTCGTCGCGGTGCTCGGGCAACTGGGCGCACTGGCCCCGATCACCCAAGTGCTGGGGCCCTTCTACATCCCGCTGGTCGCCGGCATTCCGTTCATGCTGTTCCTGACGCGCGTCAAGCACTTCGGCATGGTGACGCTCATGGGCCTGCTCGTGGGGCTGGTGATCTTGGCGACGGGCCAGTCCTATTGGGTGTTGGTGATCGCCATCGTCGTATCGCCGCTCGCCGACTGGATCATGTCGACCGGGAAGTACCAAGGTTGGCTCAAGAGCGTGATCGGCTTCGCGGTGTTCGCGCTGTCGCTGATCGGCACCGTTGTGCCGCTGTTCTTCGCCCGCGACGCCTTCATCGGGCAGGTGCTGGCCAAGGGCCACAAAGACCAGGCGTGGGCTGACGCGATCATCAAGCTGACGCCGAGTTGGATGTTCGCCGTCATGATTGTGATGATCATCGCCGGAGCCGTCGCTGGGGCTTACCTCGGCCGGGCCATGCTGAAGAAGCACTTCGAGCGGGCGGGCATCGCCTGAGCGATGACCACCATCCGGCTCGATCCGCGCACCACATTGTTGCTGCTCGTCGTCAGCAACGTCGTGATGTTCACGGCCGGGCTGTCGGGCGCTGGTCTGATCGCCCGCTTGGTCTTCATGGCAATACCCGTGATCCTCGCCGCATTGGCTGGACGCTGGCCGGTGGCGCTGGGTTACGTCGTCATCAGTGCCGCGATGTTCGGCGTCGAGCAATTGTGCCTGACTGGCAGCCTCGGTCCCTTGACAGTGATCATCGCAGGCGCGTCCAGCCTGATCGCCCGCGTCTTGCCAGCGGCCATGATGGGGTACGTGGCGCTCACCACCATCACGGTCAGCGCGCTCATGGCATCACTGGAGCGCCTGCACCTGCCGCAACCAGTTGTAATACCGCTCGCCGTGATCTTGCGATTCTTGCCGACGGCCTTCGAGGAAGATCGGGCGATCGCCCAAGCCATGCAAGTGCGTGGCCTGACGGTACGATCAGTCGGCCCGCTCGCCTGGTTCGAGTACCGCACGATCCCGCTCGTGATCGCCACCGTGAACTCCGGCGAAGAGCTGGCCCAGGCGGCGCTAACCCGGGCACTTGGTGCACCCGGCCATCCAGCCCGCCTGGCCATGGTCGGTTTCACTTGGTTGGACGCCGTAATACTGGCTCTGGCAGCGGGCGGCATCGTGATGTGGGTGTGGCGGTAGACAGCATGTCACGGCAGCCAATTGTAGATATTGCGGATGTCACCTTCACCTACGCCGGGGCGGACGCCCCTTCCGTCCAGAATTTGAACCTACAAGCCAGCAGCGGCCAGGTGATCGTGCTGGCCGGGCCGTCCGGCTGTGGCAAGACGACCCTGACGCGGGCACTCAGCGGGCTGATCCCGTCCTTCTTCGACGGGCAGTTGTCGGGGCGCGTGACGTTGGACGGCTTGGACGTCCTGACGGCCCAGACTTGGGACGTCGCCCGCTTGGCTGGGACGGTCTTCCAAAATCCGCGCACACAGTTCTTCACCACCGATGTGGTGTCGGAACTGGCCTTCGGGTGCGAGAACATCGGCCTGCCGCCGGAAGAGACGCGACGCCGCGTCGACGAAGCAATCGCGCAATACGGTCTTGCGAGCCTGGTTGATCGCTCCGTCTTCGCCCTCTCGGGCGGTGAGAAGCAGCGCCTCGCCTGTGCCGCCGTCGCCACGATGCAGACGCCGGTACTGGTTTTGGACGAGCCGTCCGCCAACCTCGACGCCAGCGGCGTGGCGCGCTTGTATGACGCCATCGCGGACTGGAAGCAGGCGGGACGAACGGTCGTCGTCGCGGAGCATCGGCTGTATTACCTTCGTGACTTGGCCGATGAGGTTATCGTGATGGAGTCAGGCCGCATCGTCCACCACCTGTCAGGCAAGGCGTTCAGGGCTCTCAGCCGGGCCGAGGTGACCAGCCGCGGGTTGCGGGCCATTCATTTGGACGCCGAAGACGTGCCACTGGAACCGTCCCCCAATCGGGTGGTGGACGCGACCGGGCTGAGGCTGTCGAATGTGAGCGTGCGCCGCCATCGCCCCGCTATTCCGGGACGTCCGCCCAACCGCCACCCGGTTGAGACGCTCCGTATTGGCGAAGTGGCGTTCCCTGCCGGAGCCGTCACGGCAGTCATCGGGCCGAACGGCGCCGGCAAATCGACGCTGGCCAATTTCCTGATCGGGCTGGGACCGCGACAACGTGGCTGTATGACGCTCGACGGCCAGTCGCTGTCCTGGCGCCAGCGGCGCTCCGTCTGCTATCTGGTGCAACAGGACGTCAGTCATCAATTGTTCACAGAATCGGCACAACGCGAGGTTCGCCTGGCCTGCCCCGCCACCGACAAGCACCCGGACCAAACCACCGACGACGCGCTGGTGGCGATGAACCTGGCCGGATTCGCCGATCGTCATCCACTGTCGCTGTCGGCCGGCCAGCGGCAACGGCTGTCAATTGCCTGCGCCCTGGCCTCCGGACGCCGCGTCGCCATCTTCGACGAGCCGACGAGCGGGCTGGACCTGATCCAGATGCGGGCGGTCGCCGACGCCCTACGCGGGCTCGCCGCCCAGGGTCGCGTCGTGATCGTCATCACCCATGACGCGGAATTGATCTCCGAGGCCGCCGATCACGTGGTCGAGCTGGCGGATGGACATGTCACCGGCGCCTATCCACTGGACCAGGCGGGCTGGGCGGGCGTCCTCAAGCATCTGCGGTGAGTAACCAGCACGAAAGCTATCCGTGAAAGAATAGAACCACTATGAAGACCATCACTGCACCACAACCCGTCGGAGACCTTGTAATACGTCCAGCCTGTGATGATGATATGCCCTGGCTCGAGATGATGCACACGGTCTGCTTCCGGCCCCTCGTTGAGCGGGCCTACGGGCCTTGGGACGACGACCAGCAACGGAGCTTTTTCGAAACTGAGGTGGACGACTCCGATGAGATCCTGATTGTCGAGCATGAAGACACCGAGGTCGGGGCGATCTACCTGATATATCGCGACGATGAGACCTACCTGGAGTCGCTGGAAGTGCACCCCGATTACCAGTGCCAGGGCATCGGATCGACTGTATTACAATGGATCGCCGACAGAGCCAAGAACGTAGGACAATCGGTGGTGCTTCAGGTGCACAAGTTGAACGACGACGCTAGGCGACTGTACGTCCGCAACGGGTTCGTTGAGGAGGGCCAAACCCCCACCCACATCGTCATGCGTCGAACTGCCTGACAGCCACGCAATAGTGTCACCGTGTGTGCGCTGGTGGAACGCCGGTTTGGACTGGCGACACCGCAGCCCTACGTTCAAATGTGGTGGACACCCAAACCATGCCGTGATGTGGCGCGGGTTCCAGCCGGCCCAGGGCTCCCAGACACCTCCTCGACCGACGGTCTGGGTGACCACCCTGCTCAGGCGGCGGTCTGCGGTGGCGCCAGCCCAAACCGGCGTTCCACCCGCGATCGAATCTCAATCTCACGGCCTATGATGGTCACATGTTCATCACCGACAACGTTTACTTGATCGACGCGACCAAGGGGTCGTACGCCTTTGCTTTACACCTAGACGACGGCATCACGCTCATCGACACGTCACTGCCGGGACGCGGCCCCGCCATCGCCACCGAACTCGAGACCCACCAACTCGACGATGTCAAGCGCATATTGTTGACCCACCACGACGTCGACCACGTCGGCAGTGCCGCCTGGTTGCAGCAACACTACGGTTGCGACGTCTTCATCTCGGCCACCGACATGCCATACGTGCTGGGCTCCAGCAAACGCCATGGCGTCAAGCGAGTCATCGGCGCGCTGATCAAGGTGCGCGTCCCCGAAAACCTGCAGACCCTGCCCGATGGCAGCATCGACGGCATCCAGATCGTCCCCACACCCGGTCACACGCCCGGCCATACCTGCTACTTGTGGGACGGCGTGCTGTTCGCCGGCGACTTACTGCACCTCAAGGACAGCCGCGTCACCAAGCCGTCGCCGCTGATGACTTGGGACGCCCAGCAGGTGGACAGTTCTGTCGCCGCACTGGGCGATCTGGCATTCCAATGGGTCTGCCCGGCACACGGGGAACCCGTCCAAACCTCGCACGTCAACAACTGACGTCGTCCCCCGCCGCCACAACTACCAACTTGAGGGTGACAAGCCCCTAAGCATGGACGCGCTGGTGCTGCCTAGACCGTCGTCTGCCCAGCGGCCAGGTGATCCGTCCGGTTGAGCCAATAGACCCGCACCCGGTCGCCGGAACCGCCAGGCACCGACACCAAGACGGTGCCCGTGTTGCTGATCTCGAACCAGACGTCCAGCACTGGCTCGGACATGTCCGGTTGCCAACCGATCAACGCCCGTATCAACAGATTCATGAGCAATCCGTGGCAGACGATGGCCACCAGATCGTCGGTGCCGCCGAACTCATCCAACAACTGTCCGGCGACGACCGATGCCCGCGTCCACCCCTCGGCTCGCGACTCGACGGGCTTGTGATACCAACCTTCATGCGTCACGTCGTCACCAAGTGTCAACTGCGGGCACAGGGCCAGGAGCTCCGCCCGGCCAAGCCCCGGACGCGGTTGCCTGTCGCCGTCCCACGCTCCGCGACAGACGCCACCCACTTCGTGCACACCGGCCAGCCCCCTCACCGGCATGTCCAGAAACTGAGCCAGCGGTGCCACAGTTTGGACGGCCCGCCGCATCAGGGACGTCATCAAGTGGTCCGGCCGCGGCAGGCGCCCATCAGCGAAAGCGCCAGCCAGAGCGATCGCCTGAGCCTGGCCCAGCTCCGTGAGCGCTGGATCCTCATCACCGCTGATCTCCTGGCGCTGCGACCAGGCCAGGTTACTCGACGACTGCCCATGGCGGATCAACATCAATCTCATACCCACATTCTTCCAGACGGCCACTGGGCCGGATGGCTGTGGCACAATTGCACCATGCCCGCCACACCATCCGATGACAACTCCCCCAGCACTCAACTCGAGGACCTGACCACCGCTCCCCCGCAGCACCCCGTCTTCGCACTGGAGGTCGCCGCCATGCGCCAGTGGCTGACAGGCGATCCCGATGGATACCTAGAGATCAGCGCGCCCGACGTCGTCTACACCGACCCATTCATGGTCGGCTGGCTCTCCGGCCACGACGCCCTCGCGTCCTTATATGACGGACTGCGCGGCACCATCCACGCGGACCGCTTCGCCTTCACCAACCCCTGCGTCATGGAAATTGGGGACGCCGCCGTCCTCACCTTCGATTTCGTTTCCTGGGGAGACGACGAAACCCGCTGGCACTGCACCGAGGTCTACCGCCGTCTCGACGACACCTGGCAAATCGTGTCAACACACTGGTCGTTCCAGCCGGTCATGAACAGCGAAAACTAGACCACTGCACCTCAAGGACGGCCGCGTCACCAAGCCGTCGCCGCTGATGACTTGGGACGCCCAGCAGGTGGCCAGTTCTGTCGCCGCGCTGGGCGATCTGACGTTCCAATGGGTCTGTCCGGCACACGGGGAACCCGTCCAAATCTCGCACGTCGGCTATTGACTCAGGCGTCGCGCTTCATGAACGTCATGAAGCCGAAAACCAGGGGTCCGAGCGTCCAGATCAAGGTGGCCGCCACGGCGCCACTCGTCGTGATACCGACGCCCAGATCGCTGTAGTCGAAGAACGTCGTGAAGATGCCGAACGGCGCGACCGCAGGCATGTGGAACAGAGTCCAGCCGACGAAGTTGCTGTCCGGGCTCTGCATAGCCGCCGAGCCGAGAAGGAACAGGATCGGCAGGATCAGCATGATGCCGAAGTACGCGACGATGGCCACCGCGGTGTTGCGTATCAGCGTGCCCAACCCCAGGCCGAGCATCGCCATCAGCGCCACCACCAGGGAACTACCTGCCCAAACGCGCAGCCCCGACGGCATGAACAGATCGAACCGGACTTCCCCCGTCAGCTGCGGCCACGACAGCATCGCCCCGATGAATTCCGCCACCATTGTGGACAGGAAGGCGAACCCGCCACTATCAACGCCTTGGCGCCGAGCGCCGGCCAGCGGGCGGGTGTAATACTGAGCGTCGTGCGTATCATGCCCGACGAATACTCGTTGGTGATGCTCAGCACCCCCAGCAGTGCCATCAGCACGCCCGGATAGATGGGCGCCCCGATCATGGTCGCCGACAGGTTCTGGACGCTGTAATCCGTGCCCATGTTCGTGTTGAGCATGTCGAATATGAAGATGCCCGCCAGCGCGCTCGTGGCGGCGGTGTACAGGGTGAAGGCGAAGCTGATGCCGACGAGCACCCAGGTGGATGTCATGCTCGACAGTTTGAGCCACTCGGACCACATCAAGCCGCTGAAGCTAACATGGCACTGCGCCAAAGACACTGGCGGGTTGAGGGGCGCAACACCAGGCTGCTGATACGTGCTCATGCTTGATAACCTCCCATCGGGGGTGCCGCAGTGGGTGGCGGCATGTATGGCGTCGGCCATGCCTGGTTTGGCGGGCCATAGCCCGGTGGCATCGCCCCCGCCACATACTGCACGGAACTGGCCGTCAACCGCAAGTAAGCGTCCTCAAGCGACACAGTCACGGGCATCAGCTGGTAGATCGTCCACCCCTCGTCGTGGGCACGCTCCGCAATTTGCTTGACGTCGACGCCGCGCAACTCCACCTGGTCGGGGCCAAGGGCGATCGCCTGGACGTCGGGACCGGCGAAAGCGGCGACAATCCGGCTGGCATCTGGCGACGTCAGGCGCGATGCCACCCCGGACGCGGCGGCGATGAAGTCGGCGATCGGCACGTCGGCAAGCAAGCGCCCCCGGCCCAGAATGGCCAAGTGGTCGGCGGTGTATTGCATCTCAGACATGAGATGGCTGGACACCAGAACCGTCTTGCCCGTCGCTGCTTGCTGACGCAACAGGGTGCGCACCCAGGCCACGCCAGAGGGATCCAGACCGTTCATCGGCTCGTCGAACATCAGGACGGATGGATCGCCCAGCAAGGCGGCCGCGATGGCGAGACGCTGGGCCATGCCGAGCGAGAAGGTGCTGATGCGTTGCTTGCCGACGGACGACAGACCGGTCAGCGACAGCATCTCGTCAACCCTGGCGGTGGGAATATGGTGGGTGGCCGCCAGTATCTCCAGATGACGACGGGCGGTGCGGTTCGGCTGCATAGCCTTGGCGTCGAGCACGGCACCGATGACGTGCATGGGCGCCTGAGCTTCGACGTATGGCGCCCCGTCCACCGTGATGTAGCCCGACGTCGGCTTGTCCAGCCCGACGATCATGCGCATCGTGGTCGACTTGCCCGCCCCGTTCGGACCCAGGAAACCGGTCACCTTGCCTGGCTGGATGGTCAGCGACAGATCAGCGACGGCCGTCGTTTGGCCATACACCTTGGTCACGCCAAAAAGCTGGATCACAGGAACACTCTATCCCGCAGACAGACCTTGACCAAGACGCCGACGGCGCCCGGTGGTGGACCACCGGACGCCGTCGACAATCGTATTTTGGCTAGGCAAGCGAGCAGATCGGCGCGTCGCTCGCGAACATCGCCTTCAGCGTGGTCGAGTTCGGAGCACTCGACAGCGTGATCCCTGCTACCGTCTGGAAGTTGTTCATAGCCTGCTTCGACTTGGTGCCGAAGGTGCCGTCCACAGACAACTTAGCCTTGCTCGAATCCTTGCAGCCAAGCGCGTTGAGCCTCGTCTGCACGTCCTTGATCGTCTTGACCGTCACCACGGAGGTGCTCTTGGCCGTTGATACCATGTTCGACTTGACGGTGATCGTCGTCACCCCGGACTTCGCCAGAGCCGTCACCTTGCCCGTGCTGGCCACGGATGCCACCGTCGACACGCTGGAAGTCCAGCTCACCGTCTTGTCTGTGGCGTTCGACGGCGCCACAGTGGCAGTCAGTTGAACCGTCTGCCCCTGCATCAACCAGCGGGTCACGGGAGAAACCGTCACGTCCGTCACCTTTGTGACGGTGCTGCAGACCGGCGCGTCATCCGCGTACAGGTTGCTCAGTGTGGACGAGTTCGGCGCGCTTGACACCGTCAGGCCGGCCACCTTCTGGAACTTGTTCATCGCCTGCTTCGACTTCGTGCCGAATGTGCCGTCGACTGCGAGAACCTTATTAGTCGAGTCCTTGCAACCAAGGGCCTTCAGCCTTGTCTGCACGTCCTTGATCGTCTTGACCGTGATGGTCGAACTGGCTTTGATAGTGCTGATGGTCTTCGCCTTTGCCGTGACGGTGGCGACGCCAGACTTGGCCTTAGCCGTCACCTTGCCCGTGGTGGCCACAGTCGCCACTGTCGTGGCGCTTGACGACCAGGTCAACGACTTGTCCGTGGCGTTCGTCGGCGCGACAGTCCCGGTCAGTTGAACGGTCTGGCCCTGCATCAGCCACCGGGTCGCCGGTGTCACCTTCACCCCAGTCACAGGATAGATCTTCGTGCATGGTATCGCGCTGGCGGAATACATGCCACTCAACGTCGCCGAGTTCGCGGTGCTGGACACGGTGATGCCGTTCATCGTCTGGAACTTGTTCATGGCCTGCTTGGTCTTGGTGCCAAACGTGCCGTCCACAGCCAACTTCGCCTTGTTCGAATCCTTGCAACCCAAGTAGTTCAACTGGGTTTGGACGTCCTTGATGGTCTTGACGGTCACGGTGGTGGTGCCCTTCATGGTGGCATTGCCCTTCACCGTGGCTGTGATTGTGGACGTCCCAGACTTGGGCTGCGCCGTCACCTTGCCGGTCGTCGCAATAGCGGCGACTGTCGTCGCGCTGGACGCCCAGGTGAACGTTGGCGTGGTCGTCGGCGCCGGGTTGACTTTACCGGTCAACTGCACCGTCTGGCCCTGCAAGAGCCACCGATTCGCCGGAGTCACCGACACGGTTGGCGCCACTGTGAAGTTGCAAGACGCGAACTTTCCTGACCCATCGTGTGCGGTGGCTTTGACCGTGGCTGGACCCACGGTGACGGCCGTCACCAAGCCAGTGGAACTCACTGTCACGTGTCCTGTGGTGTCAGTCGACCATACGACGGCCCGATCAGTGGCTGTCGATGGTGTCACTGTCGTTGTCAACTGCGCTGTCGCCCCGATGCCGAGGGTTCCGCATGTCTCGTTAATCGCAACATTTGTGACCGGTACCGTCGCTGGTGCGGTGACTGTGAAATCTAACGACTCAGTGACTCGTTCGCTTGGCAACCCGACGAGCGTCAAAGTGTAGCTGCCGGGTGCGATCGTCGCGGGAATGACAAGAGTTCCGGTCACATTGCCATTGTTGTTGTCGAAATTCAGCGGGGATCCTGCGGTCGCCAGTGTTGTGTCTGTTATGCCGTCAGACAGAATCACCGTGACAGTGTCGCCCCCAGAAATGCCGTATGCGCTGACTGGGAAAGATGAGCCCGCAGCAGCTGTGGTCGCGGTGCCAGCTCTGTCGAAACCAACGAGTACCACCAGGAAAGTGCCAAGACTCCTTGCGATCGATGTGTCTGGCAGACTAGCACTGGCATTACTGCCATCGGGCACACAGTACGCGTTGACAGTGTAATAGCCGGCATTGAGCAGTCCGGTTCCGGCGGTATTGGTCAAGTCAATGGACCAGGCGCCACCGGATGCGCCGCTTGTGACATAGTCATAGGCCACAGCGTCTGGCTCTTCGTAGGCAGAGCCACTGTTGAGCAGACCAGATGTGCCATCCGCTCTGAACCAGTAGCTGCCGCTTCCGTCCGGGTTGCTGTTGTTAGTGAAGTCAAGCCTGATCGCAGGCACGTTGCCAGTAACTGCCCCAACGCACTTCGTGGCGGCAAAATCCGCGGTATCACTCGACAATGACACCGTAGCTTGACCGTAGGTATCCCAGGCTGTGTCATCGGTTGACATATTGGTTGATATATGGTTGCCGGTCAGGACCGCGTTGCCGCCCGCCGCATGCGCCGACGGGGCCAGTAACATGCCCAGACATAATGCCACACCCGCGACCGCAGCACCTACCTTATGCACTTGTCTAACGTCCTTACTCATGATGGCCCCTTCCAGGTAACCTACGAATCAACGGCACATCTGAAACGCTTGTGCCACGATTTTTGACGTTACGCGTACCACTCTAGAAAGTCAACCGCCCACTTGAGGGTGCTAAACCCCATATCCAGACATCCCCCGTTCATGGCCGGCTGGCTCGTCAGCCATGACACTGACCCGCGAGCCAAGGCCATCGGCCTCATATAGTGCCAATGCTTTGACGCCGAAATCTTTGGCGTAGCGATACCATCGATGGGTCCATGCTCCGACGTCTTGACCCCGGACGTCCTTGAACAATGCCCACACCCACCAGTAGTACGCTGCCAGACTGATATAAGCGGTATAGTGCCGCAACTCTGCTCTGGTTGGCGGACGTCCGAAGTAAATCTCCAAGACGCCGAGCACCTCGTCCCAAGAGTAATCAGAGCAACAGATGAACGTGCCCAGATCGCTGGCCGGGTCGCCCATGCCCGTGTACTCCCAGTCGATCAGCGCCTGGCGATCACCGTCGATCAGGATATTGGGGGCATAGAAGTCGTTGTGGCAAAGGGCTCTGGTTGAACCGTCCATCTGTGACAGCGCGTGCAATCGATGGGCGCGATCGCGTAGCTTTCTGAACTCCGAAAAGCAGAACCTACCCGCTGCCACCGCGTCTCCCCCTGAAACGGATTGTGTCAATGCCCTAGCCTCTGCCAACAGATCGAATGACCGGTCGATCGTCCTGGGCTGGGTGTGCAGTTTCCGGATCGATGCCAGAGCCAACTGCACATGGCGCGGGTTGTGATAATCGAAGCTCTCACAAGCATCCCAGTACCGAGTGATCTTCCAGCCGGTCGTCGGATCGAGCCAGACGAACGTTTCGTCAAGGCCCAGTTCGGTCGCAATAGCCTCCGCTTGGGCCTCGGCAGCCCGGTCGAGCATGCCTCGCGTCGCCAAACCGGGATGACGATAAACGTAAGCGACGCCTTTGCAGTTGAACCGGAAAGACAGGTTGGTCATACCACCGGTCATTGGTGTGAAATCCGTGAGCTCGCCGCACTGGCACTGCAGCGTTGCGCAGATGTTGTCGAGGATTGACGTGTCTATGTTTGAGATGAACCCTTCGTCGAAAGCACGCAAGTCGTCCAGGGTGTCGAATTCCCAGATCACACCCTCAGGATATGGGCGCAACTGTAGGTTCAGCTCGGTGACGCGATCAGCGAAGAGTTCCTTCCAAGACTTCGGGGCGGTGTCGGGATGGTCGTAAACAGAATCAATGATCGAACGGAATCGCATACTGCAGGACCGGTCCCAGTACGCATGGCCCATCATCGCCCAAGTGTCGCTGCCTCCACGGACGACTGATGTGATGCGTCCTGACGGCGCGGCGATGAGGCTCCATTCATGTGTCGGGCCATCTTTCCACACGGCCGCACAATATCCCTGATAGACATATGGTTCGAAGACGTTTTCGGTGAAGTAGTCGTCCGAGTTGCAGATATAGGTGTTGTCGAGCCATTCTTCGGCGGCCTTGAGCGACGCGTTGTTGTTGCGCTCGCGGTATTCCGGTGAGACGACGATGCGCACACCGAACTCGTCTTCGAGATAGTAGAACTGCTCTTGTCTGTAGCCGACGACGACAGTGATATCGTCGATGCCAGCCTCGTGCAACTGTCGTATCTCGCGCTCTATGAGCACCTCGTCCTTGACGATCAGCAGGCCTTTCGGCTGTTCATAGCTGACAGGGTCGCAACGAATGGACATACCAGCCGCCAGGATGATGGCGTTGGTCACCCTGTACGGCTCGAGAGCCTGACGACCGGCAGGAGTCAGCGCCGCCTCTTCGGATAGAAAATCGAGCGCTCGCAAGCGCTGCAAGGTCTGATTGACGTAGCCCAGCGACAAGTCCGTCTGCTTCGCCAGGCTGCGCTGCGACTGCGGTGGACCCTGTCGGTGCGCAGCCAAGACCGCGAACTCCGGTCGTGTCAAAGGACCTGACATGGTTCACCATCCCGTTCGTCCGTGCTGAGCGTTCCTGGATCGGCCAGCACGTTCATTATGCCACAAAAATGCCAATACTTCTGAACGAAATTTGACGATGGGCCTGAGATGGGGACACAAGCGCGGATATTGTGGTGCTACGACAGCCTTTTACTCGCCCGTTCAGATGAATGAGCATATCCATGGCTGTTGAACATTTTCCATTACCTATCCCCCACAATCGGCGACCGGATTTTGAATTAATGTTCAGCACAGGTTTCTCTGACAACACAAATGAACATTTCACCACAATTTGAAGCGTAACGTGTTTTTGCGCTTTCCCACGTCAAAAATCATCGCAAAGACAAATATTGGTATCCCTCATGGCATTGCTTGGGAGCGTTGGCGCCCGTCCGGGAAGCAGTCTAGGACGAGCCCGGCAAGGCCATTAATCCCAACTGACGGATAGATCAATACTCTTGAGTTGCCGATGACCCCGCCACCCTTGGCCAGACAACGCCGTTCTCAGCATATATACCGATTGATAAGGTACTTTATTGCTCGTAAGCGGCCGTATGACACCGCCTTGCTTGGGTGTCAAGCGTCAGACAACGGTGGCGTGGCACGGTCCCGACGCCCCGAGAGGCAAGACTATTTGACCGCACTGCCCAAGCGTTGTAGAGTGCTCGTGATGGCATGGTTGCCATTGACCAGCCAAATGATGTCCATGGCCAACGCCCCGAGAGGAAGGGAGTAGCAAGATGATTACCACTCTCGACCTTCATGGCGAAACTTTGGATATACGAGAATATTCCACACGATGGTCCTTAGATTTCAGTGCAACATTCGAGGAAGAAGGGCACCATGATTGGTGATCCGCTGAAGACGAACATCCTGAGTATGAAAATCATCCCGAACGTCGATCCGCTACTTGCTCATGAGCTGGATCTCCCAGAGGGACATCACGCAATCGGGCTGTTCACAACAGATTGCGACGATGTGTCGTACACCGCCTTGGACGAGTCGACCAAGAAAGCAGACGTCAAAGTCGTCTACGCCAAGTCGATGTACGCGGGTGCTGCCAACGCCAACACCAAACTGGCCGGTGACATCATCGGCATCATTTCCGGCCCGAATCCGGCAGAAGTCCGTGCCGGCCTCGATGCGATCATCGACCTGATCGAAAACGAGGCATGGTTCTTCTCGGCCAACGACGATGACACGATTTGCTACTACGCGTATACGATCTCGCGTTCTGGCACGTACCTGTCCGAGTCGATCGGCCAGCCTGCCGGCACCCCCATCGCCTACCTCATCGCCCCGCCAGAAGAGGCGGTCTACGGCGTTGACGCCGCTCTGAAGGCGGCTGAAGTACAGATGGGCGTGTTCTACGGCCCGCCCTCCGAGACGAACTTCGGCGGCGCTTTGCTGTACGGCGAGCAGAGCGCCTGCCGTGCGGCGTGCCAGGCATTTGCGGACGCCGTGTTGGCTGTGGCGGCAGAACCTACCGTCTACTGAGACAGACAACAGCATGAGCGCACCAGACACCGTCACCAAGGCTGCGGCCAAAGCACTGAATCGCGCGGTTGAGACACTGACCACGACGAATCGGCCACACGCCGGTGACAAATTGCGCGTCGGCGTCGACTTGGGGACGGCATCGATCATCGTCACCGTTCTCGGGCCGGCCGGATTGCCGCTCGCGACGGAGATGCAAGTCGCCCAGGTCGCACGGGATGGGCTTGTCGTCGACTATATGGGCGCCGTCGATATCACGCGTCGTCTGGTCAAGCAACTCGACGAGAGGCTCGGCGTCGAATTGGCCTCTGCCGCCATCGCCATGCCCCCGGGCGTCGACCGATCCGCCAGCCGGGCCCACCAGCACGTGGTCGAGGCGGCCGGCTTGAACGTCAGCCAAGTGGTGGACGAGCCGACAGCAGCCGGCACGCTACTCGGCGTGAAGGATGCCGTGGTGGTCGATATCGGCGGCGGCACGACAGGTCTTTCGGTGTTCCGGAATGGTGAGGTTGTCTACGTCGCCGACGAGCCCACGGGCGGCACGCATATGTCGCTCGTCCTGATGGGCCGGTTCGGTCTGACATTCGAACAGGCCGAGGCCATGAAGCAAGACCCGCAGCGGCAAAACGATGTGCGCCTGGCCGTCCGGCCGGTGATGGAAAAGATGGCGACCATCGTAGAGGAACGAATCACGGGACGCAGCGGCATCGAACGTGTCTACCTGGTTGGCGGGACGTCTGAACTACCGGGCATCGACACGGTATTCGAGGACATACTTGGTATTGAGACGGTAGTGCCGCCACACCCGATGATGGTCACACCCGTCGGGATCGCAATGAATGACATAGGTGAGGAAGACTAACAATGCAATTGGGAACAGTAATTGGCAACGTGTGGGCGACGCGTAAGAACGAAGAACTCAACGGATGCAAGCTCATGATCATCGAGCCTTACGCCTATCCCGGCCACTCCAAGCCGGCTCCGATCGTGGCGGTCGACGAGATCGGCGCTGGCATCAGCGAGGTGGTTTTGGTTGTCTCCGGTTCGTCGGCCCGTGTCAGCGTCGGCAAGGGCACACAACCAATCGACCACGTCATCGTGGGAATTGTCGACAAGGTCGATCTGGTCGAATCAGCCATGGGGCACGCCTGGACGCACATGGAGCACGAAGAGTTGGGACGAGACCTTTGACGTCGTAGCCGACGGCTGGCGCCAGACCTGAGTATTTGGAACATGAACAAGGCAAGTTTGAGAAGAGGTAAATCATGAAGCTGAAGACAATGCTTCTTGGCAAGACATACTCATTTCGTGACGTCAAGGATGTGCTGGCCAAGGCGAATGAGTTGAAGTCTGGTGATCAACTGGCCGGTATCGCCGCGAGCAGCGCGCAGGAGCGTGTGGCCGCCAAGGTCGTGTTGGCGAATATGCTCGTCTCCGATGTGCGCAACAGTCCCGCAGTCCCCTACGAGCAGGACGAGGTGACCCGCATCATCCAGGATGACGTGAATGAGCGCATCTACGATGAGATCAAGAACTGGTCGATGGCGGAATTGCGGGAATACATTCTTGACGACGCCCGCACACCCGACGACATGAGCCGTCTGGCCCGCGGACTGACCAGCGAAGTCGTCGCCGGTGTGGCCAAACTCATGAGCAACCTCGATTTGATGCTCGGCGCCAAGAAGGCTGTCGTCACAGCGCATTGCAACACCACGATCGGTTTGCCGGGAACATTCGCCACGCGTCTGCAACCCAACCACCCGACTGACAACGTCGACGGCATTCTGGCGTCCGTCATGGAGGGTCTGGCATACGGGTGCGGCGACGCGGTGATCGGCTTGAACCCTGTCGATGATTCTCTTGCCTCTGTTCAGCGTATTTTGCAGCTGTTCGACGACTTCCGCAACAAGTGGGACGTCCCGACGCAAATCTGCGTCCTGGCGCACGTGACAACCCAGATGGAAGCTGTCAGCAAGGGTTCGCCGTCGGATCTGATCTTCCAGTCGATCGCGGGCAGCCAAAAAGGCAATGAGGCCTTCGGCGTCACCGCTCAGATGTTGTCGGACGCCAAAGACTTGATGCACACCTCCGGCACGTCGACCGGTCCGAACGTCATGTATTTCGAAACCGGCCAGGGGTCCGAATTGTCGGCCGACGCGCACAACGGCGCCGACCAGGTGACGATGGAGGCCAGGTGCTATGGGCTGGCCCGTCACTACAGTCCTTTCCTGGTGAACACTGTGGTTGGTTTCATCGGCCCCGAGTATTTGTACGACTCGAAGCAGGTGACGCGCGCCGGCCTCGAGGACCACTTCATGGGCAAGCTCACGGGCATATCGATGGGCTGCGACGCTTGCTACACCAACCACATCAAAGCCGATCAGAACGATATCGAAAACCTCGCGGTGCTGCTTGTCGCGGCTGGTTGCAACTACGTGATGGGCGTGCCGCATGGCGACGACATCATGTTGATGTATCAGTGCACCGGATATCACGAAGCCGAATCGCTGCGGCAACTGTACGGCAAGAAGTCGATCCCCGAATTCGAATCGTGGATGAGACGCATGGATTTGATCACCGATGACCGTAAGTTGACTTCTCGTTTCGGCGACGCGTCGATCTTCTTGAAGTGATAAGTGAGGAGCAATCATATGTATGAAGAAGATGAGATCCGGCGGTTGGTCAGGACTGCGCTGGCCGATCTCCTTGCCGATCAGAATCACAGCGGTGCAGCGAGCAAACCTGCCTCGCCGGCGTTGACGCTGGTCGACGACGGCTTCGCACCCGATGTGACGGCTGTCACCACAAAAGACGAATTCCACGTCCCCCATCCGAACGACAAGGATGGCTACTTGGCCATCAAACAGTCGACCGTCGCGCGTCTCGGGGTTTGGCGCGCCGGGCCGCGCTACAACACCTGGTCGCTGCTTCACTTCCGGGCGGATCACGCCACAGCTCAAGATGCCGTGTTCACGGACGTTCCGGACGAGTTTGTGCAACAACAAGGATTCATCGCAGGCCAGTCGCAATGCACGTCGAAAGACGAATTCTTGACACGTCCAGACCTCGGGCGGATGCTGAATGAACAGACGAAGACTCTTTTCAGCCAAAAGCTGCCCAAGCATGCCAAGGTCACGCTGATGGTGGCGGACGGGCTGTCGTCGGCCGCCATGGTGAACATCCCCGATATCGTTCCCTCCATAGCGCAGGGCCTGCGCGGGTTCGGCATCGAATTGGGCCCCATCCCCTACGTCAAATACGGACGCGTCGGCGTGATGGACGACGTGGGAGCGTTGATCGAATCGGATGTCATCTGCTTGCTGATCGGTGAGCGCCCAGGTCTGGCGACTGGCGAATCGATGAGCGCATATATGGCATTCCAGCCGAATCCATCGCGACCGGAGTCGTGGCGCACCGTTATTTCGAATATCTATGCCGGCGGTACACCACCGGCCGAAGCCGGAGCGCACATTGCGACAGTGCTCAAGCGAATTCTTGACGAGCGGGTGTCCGGCGTTGATTTGAGCATGTAGGCGATTGAAGGGATATGACGATGACTGAATTAGTTGACAAAGACCTGTTGTCCATACAGGAGGTGCGCACGAAGGTGCGCGCGGCTAAAGAGGCCCAGGCCAAACTGGCGACGTTCTCGCAAGACGCCCTCAATGCCATCTGCCGGGCGATGGCGCAAGCCGGCGTCAAGGATTCGCTGCGGCTGGCGAAAATGGCCAACGAAGAAACGGGATTCGGACGCGTCGAAGACAAGGTGATCAAGAATCGCTTCGGTTCGGACGGCGTGTGGCAGGCAATCAAGGACATACCGTGCATCGGCGTCATTTCCGAAGACCCGGCGAATGGCCTGATGGACATCGGCGTGCCAATGGGCGTCATCGCTGGCATCATCCCGTCGACCAATCCGACGTCGACGGTCTTTTACAAGTCGTTGATTTCGATCAAGGCCGGCAATGCCATCGTCTTCTCCCCCCACCCGTCGGCCCGCCAGTGCACCATCGAGGCCGCCCGGTTGATGGCGACGGCGGCAGAGGCGGCTGGGTGCCCGAGTGGTGCGATCAGCTGCCTGGAAATGTCAACGATGGCAGCCACATCGGAGCTGATGAAACACTCAGATATCGCCTTGATCCTGGCCACCGGTGGCGGCGCCATGGTGAAAGCCGCCTATTCGTCCGGCAATCCGGCCATCGGCGTTGGCCCCGGCAACGGTCCGGCATATATCGAACGCACAGCCGACATCCGTTTGGCGGTCAAGCGCATACTCGACTCGAAGTGTTTCGACAACGGCACCATCTGCGCGTCTGAGCAGTCCGTCGTGACGGAAGATTGCATACGCGACCAGGTGATCGCCGAGTTCAAGCGTCAAGGCGCCTACTTTCTCAACGACAGCGAGAAGGCGAAGGTTGGCGGCATTTTGATGCGGTCGTCCGGCACGATGAACCCGGCGATCGTCGGCAAGTCGCCGCAGTACATCGCCAAGCTCGCCGGTATCACGGTAGGTGATGACGTACGGGTGCTCATCGCCTTTGAAACTGAGGTGGGCGACAAAATCCCGTATTCGAAAGAGAAATTGTGCCCTGTCCTCGGTTTCTACACGCAACCGGACTGGCAGGGCGCCTGCGACCTGTGTATCAAGATTTTGCTACACGAAGGCGCTGGGCACACGATGACCATCCACTCGTCCGACGAGGCAGTGATACGCGAGTTCGCTTTGAAGAAGCCGGTGTCGCGCCTGCTGGTCAACACACCGGCAGCACTGGGAGGCGTCGGTGCCACCACCGCGCTGATGCCTTCGTTCACGCTGGGTTGCGGCGCCGTCGGCGGGTCGTCATCATCGGATAACATCGGACCACGCAATTTGATCAATATCCGGCGCATGGCACGTGGCATCCGCGAAATCGAGGAGATTCGCGCGGAGGTCGCCAATGCGTCGGCAAGCGGGCCGGCACCATGCCCGGCCGGCGTGGATGAGGAGCGCCTGATAGCGCTCATTCTGCAGCGGGTGCTCGCAAAGCTCCCGTGATAACAAGCTTTCGTCGGGACACAAACTGCACACCCGGCGAAAACACAAGCCAATTGAATATCGGAAACCAAGAAAGAAGGAAACACAATGGCGGACAGTAATATGCAGATCGCATTGGGTATGGTCGAGACCAAAGGACTGGTTGCCTCAATTGAGGCAGCCGATGCGATGGTCAAAGCTGCCAATGTAACCTTGATCGGCAAAGTCCATGTTGGCGGCGGCCTCGTGACCGTCATGGTCCGTGGCGATGTCGGTGCGGTGAAGGCCGCCACCGACGCCGGTGCGGCAGCTGCTGACCGGATCGGCGAGTTGATCAGTGTGCACGTCATCCCGCGGCCTCACTCTGAGGTTGAGTACATTCTGCCGACGCTCAAGACAACGGACTGAGCAATTGTTGACGGGCGCCGCATCACCGGAGTCCGTGAATGTTGAAGCGAACCGTCCGGCGATAATGCGCCGGACGGGTGTTGCCGCAGCGTAGACAGTCAAGTCAAAACGACTTGGCGTCAACAAACTGGAGTGTGCAATGGGTGTGGTAACTGAGGCACAGGTGAGACTTGACGCTGACCTGGCCACCAAGGCGGAGTACCGCGTGCCAGCAGGCACTGTTGTGACGCCGTCTGCCAGAGCCTGGCTAGTCGATCAACGCATTGATCTTGTGATCGGCGACAGGCGTCTGTTCAAGGTGCCCAAACCGGGGCCAGCACAAAAACCGGCATTGGCGCACACCGATGTGGACGTGGCGCGGGTTGTCGAGTTTGTGCTAAGTCACGATGTCCATAATGAGAATCAGGGAATACGAATGAACGATCAGGAGCAAATCGACCAACTCGTCGAGTTGGTTTGGGCCAGCATCACAGCATCAACCCGTCCAACCGTGGAGGTGGAGGCGTCAGGCCGTCACGTCCACGTGTCGCGTGAAGTGGCGGACAAGATTCTGGGGGCAGGCGTGCCTTTGACGCGGGTGTCCGAGCTGTCACAACCCGGTCAATTCGTGTGCAAAGAGCGCATCATGGTCTCGGGTCCAAAAGGCGAGTTCCCAGCCGTCGTCATTCTGGGACCGGAGCGTGCGGAAACGCAGGTCGAAATGTCCATCAGCGACGCGCGGATACTGGGTGTCGCGCCGGTGGTCCGGCTGTCGGGCGATCTGGCCGGCACACCGGGCATCAAGCTGACAGGACCAGCCGGCGAAGCCGTGATAGATCACGGCGTCATGGTGGCGCAAAGGCATATTCACATGCACCCAGACTATGCGAAACGTTGGGGCCTGCACGACCGTCAAGTTGTCAGCGTGGAGGTCGGTGGCAGTCGCGGCGTCCGCTTCGATCAAGTGATCCTGCGTGTGTCGCCGGATTTCGCGACGTTCATGCACATCGATTACGACGAGGCCAACGCCTGCGGCTTCGCCAAAGGTATGAAGGGCACAATCATCCCGTGATGATTCGGATGAAAGGACGATGAAAATGGAGCAAGACAAGCTAATCGACGCTGTGACGCGCATCATCATGGACAGGCTGGGAAACTCGGCCGGGCAAGGTGCTCCCGTCTCCGGCTCGGCGGCGCCAGCATCATGTTGCTGTGGTGAGGCTGCCGATCTGACCGGCAAGAAGCTCGTCAGTGAAAGGGACGTGCGGGCAGCCTGTGCCACAGATTGCAGCAGTATTCGCGTCGACCAGGGGGCGCTGTTGACGGCGTTGGCGAACGACTTCTGCAAGTCGCACAGCGTCAAGATCATCAGGACCTAGTTAGCATGGCTAAGGCGAAAACCGACGCCCTGGCGCAGCAGATTTTTGACGCCGGCGTGATCGGCGCTGGTGGTGCTGGCTTCCCGACGCACAAAAAGGTGGTGCCGGGCGCAAAGCTGCTCGTGATAAACGCTGCCGAATGCGAGCCTCTCCTGGCCAGCGACCGGTATGTCATGCGGGCGTTCGCCCCGGAAATCATCGAAGGCGTCAAGGCCTTGGCGCTCGCAATGGCGGTGCCGCGTGTCGTCATCGGCACGAAGGGCCACTACGTCCGCGAAATAGCAGCGCTGCGCCAAGCGATTGACGCTGCCGGCGCTCACATCGAAATCCACGAAGTCGACAGCTTCTACCCCGCCGGCGACGAACAGACGCTGATATACGAGATCACGGGCGAGACGGTGCCACCGGCTGGCATACCGATCGACATCGGCATCGTCGTCGTCAACGTGACGACGGCCCTGAACGTGCAGCGCGCCATACATGGCGTTCCCGTGACACGGCGCTTCGTGACGGTGACGGGTGAGGTCAGCTCCCCCTGTATCGTGGACGCTCCAGTGGGGACATCCGTGGCCGACCTGGTCAAGGCGGCAGGTGGCGTCACGGCCGCGCCTTATGCCATCGTCAAGGGCGGCCCCATGATGGGCCCGCAATTCCCGATGTCGGCAGCCGATGACATCACCTTCGGCAAGGCCGACGGCGGGTTGATCATTCTGGCAGCCGATCACCCGCTGATCCAGTTCGGAGCGCAACCCCTGGGCCATATCATCGCGGCGTCACGAAGCATCTGCATGCAGTGCAGAATGTGCACAGACATGTGCCCGCGCTATTTGATCGGGCATCAGATGCGTCCCCACCGTGTTATGCAGTCGATTGTCGTCGACGAGCACGCCACGGATCTCACGGACGCCCTGCTGTGTTGCGAGTGCGGTATCTGCGAACTGTACGCGTGCCCGATGGGGCTGAGTCCTCGTCGCATGAACCAATACGTCAAAGGAATGCTGCGCGCACAGGGCGTGAAGGTGACCGATCACACCGTCCACCCAGAACACGCGCAATTGCGTCCGTATCGTCGCATCGCCCAATCGCGTCTGATCGACCGGCTGGACTTGAGCGACTACCCCACCAGCATCGATGCTGTCACGGCCTGCGAGCCCGCTTCCGTCGTCATCCCCTTGCGCCATGGCGTCGGCAAACCGTCCACCCCGTGCGTGGCGGTGGGCGACGAAGTGCATGTGGGAGATGTGATCGCCGATGTCGCTTTCACCGATGTCGGTTGCACTGTCCACGCGTCCATTGACGGGCGTGTGGCCGCTGTCAGCGATACCGGCATAAGAATCGAACGGAGTTGACGTCATGATCGTTTCAATCGGGCTGATAGAGCTGAACAGCATCGCGCGCGGTATCGAGACTTCGGATACCATGATGAAGGCTGGCGAAGTGAGCCTGGATTTTGCCAAGCCGGTGTGCCCGGGCAAGTTCATCGTCGAGGTCCATGGCGACGTCGGCGCCGTCAAGGCCTCGGTCGCCGCAGGTCTGGTGATGGGTGGCGGTTCTGTGGTCAACCACCTGATTATCCCCCGTGTGCATCCCACCCTTTTGCCGGCGATAAACTCGGTGCTGAGCCCCCCTCAACAGGTGGAGGCCCTGGGCGTCGTGGAATACTTCGACATCGCCTCCGCCATCGTCGGCGCCGATGCTGCGGCAAAAGCCGCCCGGATCACGCTGATCGAGGTGCGTCTCGGCATGGGTATCGGTGGCAAGAGTTTCTTCAAACTGTGCGGCGAGGTGGCGGACGTCCGATCGGCCGTCTCCGCGGCGGTTGGCATCGCTCAAGAGCGCACAACGGTCGTCAGCACCTGTGTGATCCCGGCGCCGGATCCAGCTCTGTTCAAAGAGATGATCTAGGGACGACCTACGGATTTGTAGAATTGGGCGTATGAAGAGGTGGCGCTTCGAGAGATTCCCGCTTTCGGCTGACACGTCGTTTACGGCTCTTTTGCCCAGTGACATGTCTCGGTGTGGCATCTATGTGTGTGAGTTCGATGATGGCAGCGAATACGTTGGACAGAGCCGTAGAAATGTGAGTTCACGGGTTGCCTGTCATCGCCGCCGGTGGCCTGGTCAAATAGTCGCTGTCAGATATTCACCGGTACCTGCTGAGGATCTGGGCCAAGTGGAGCAAGACATCGTGGCGCAGCGGATTGCCGCAGGAGTTCAGCTTCGAAACATTGACCTTGTCTCGCTTCCACTGCGGTCAGAAGCATTGGACGCGCTCATCAGTGAGACTGAGCAAGCCTCCTGGTTGAGCGAAGACGATGATCCAGTCATTCCGAGTGATCGAGCCGATATCGCCCGTCAGAGGCTCCTCACCCGCGCTCTGGTCGAAAGAGCCGACAACACGTCCACCCATCTCAATCCCCAACGATCGCCCCATCGACGGTGTTAATCCGCACCGGTGTGGCATCGATCGACATCTCAGCCTTGGGTTGGCAATGCGCGGGGAACACCTTCTTGAAGTCCAGTGTCATGGCCCTTACCCAACGCCGACGGTCTGACACCGATAATGAGCACCAGCCAACCTGCTGTCGACAACCAAGATTCAACATAATCCAGCCATATCTGTGAGATCACTTGCCTGCCCACAGCCAAGAATACCGACACTCCAGACCAGACATTGAACATTACCCCCACTGCAAAGAACACAATCACCAAGATCTTGAGCGGCCGCACATGCCGCGCTGACAAGGATAACATCAGCATTACGCCATATGTGACCAGATTGAACATCGAGAGCCAATGTAGGCTCAGCGCGAACAACAAGGGATAGGTTCGACTGACCCAGAGAATATCTACCACCGCTCCCAATATGACAAAGCCCATCATCACCGCGATCACATCCGTGAAGTGTCTTTTCGCAGCCAGTAAGACGACCATGCCGATGACCAAATATTCGAAGACGGTGAGCAATGACCTTGCCATGAAGAGGAAATACGTCGGCGTTAGTCGATCGACACCAATGAATAGCATGGGAAAAAGTGATCCGAACGAGTATCTGATGACGTGGATGACACCAGCCAGTATCATCAGGCCCCCGCCCACACCGACGCCAACAGCCGTCGGCGAGGCACCCGATCGTACAGAGATCTGTTCCTGCATCGCACCTCCTGATCAAACACCTGCCACGATAGCGTACTGGGGGCGAAAGGTCACCATACCGTCCATCAAGTGACTTGGGACGACAGCATAGTGACATTACCGACGTAAAATCGGTCTTTCCGGTGTCCAAACCACTCACCTACCGAAACGTAACCACTAATTAGGGACGATAAGGTTGCATCTGCGCTCCCTCTCGCCCAATCCGGCAACTGATCAGCAGATGATGGCCCTGGAGATGGTCCTCAACCGATCACTTAGGCGTCTTCCAGTACAGAATGAGACCTAATCCGCACTGAGTAGTAGGCACTTCTACAGCCTGGGCTGGGGCAAGATGTTGTAACTTGATAGGCCTTTGACCAGGCACTTTGTGGGCGTAACTGGGATCGAACCAGTGACCTCTTCGGTGTGAACGAAGCGCGCTACCGCTGCGCCATACGCCCGTACGGCAAACCAACTTGGCCTTCGCCAAGCTGGTGGGCGACACTGGGTTTGAACCAGTGACCTCTTCCGTGTCAGGGAAGCGCGCTACCACTGCGCCAGCCGCCCGAGGTGGAGACCGGATTTGAACCGGTGTACGCGGATTTGCAGTCCGCTGC
>Ga0123357_10001006_pt1 | contig 28852 bp, 21 predicted proteins | sample TergutEmb28metaG_FD_89873 | JGI IMG/M metagenome (GOLD analysis project Ga0123357, IMG submission 89873) | Embiratermes neotenicus P4 segment gut microbial communities from Petit-Saut dam, French Guiana - Emb289 P4 | ecosystem: Host-associated > Arthropoda: Insects > Digestive system > Gut ...
ATATAGTTTAAGAATCAACATTTCTCCATTTTAAAGAATGTTTATCTTGAAATATATACAAAAACCTTAAAACAGTTTCATCGTGCAAATCTAAGGGTAGGGCATTCACGGTGTATGTCCTACAAAATCGGTTGGCTTGAATCATCATATTCTATGGATATGAAAGCCCTAACGGGCTATCTCTTATCCCGAACTCAGGTTATCAATAATAATGATGCAAAAATAGTGGTATTTGTTCGATTTGCAAAGTCGTTAGTGAAAATAGATAATTTTATTGAAACAAGCGTAGCCGCCAAGCGCCCCATTCCGGTAAGCGTTTTGCGAGAGGAACCATTTTCCAAATATCAGCGACTACCGTAATCCATACATTGCGGAAGTCATAAAGATTCTGGGATATGTCAACCGTTTCAGTCGCGGCGTTTATCGGGTACAGCGGGAATTAATTGAAAATGGTAATGACAAGCTCACGTCAAAAATACTATGCGACAATAAAAACCCGAGTTCGAGATAAGATATAGCCAATCAATAAAAAACTCAGGTTTTCAGTGGATTGCGAGTCAATCCTGCAAGGACAGCTAACAATCCTATCCTAAATAATAAGACTTCAAATGCCGGTAACTAAGTCGTTGTATCTTGCTATCTAAGCAAAGCGACCGGCATACGCTTGATAATACATTGTAGGACTAATCATAGTTTAGTCGTAGGACTAATACATGATTAGTCCTACAAGAAATATCTATGGTTATGCCGGTACGCTTGCTTCAATACCGAGGTTCATTGGCTTAATTATGAGGGTTGGATTGCTTAATCATGGAGAGGGTAGCTTAGTAGATTGCTCCGCTCGCAATGACGTCAAAATAGAATTAACTTAACACTATTTGTGTTTCAAACAATTATTTTTTTGGATAAAAGAACTCTTATATCTTATAATACAATTAACTTTTAATTTTTAATTCAATATGATTTACGGTTACATTCGGGTAAGCACCGACAAACAAACAGTAGAAAATCAACGTTTTGAAATCAATCAATTTTGTGGTAAAAACGTTATGATAGTGGACAAATGGATTGAAGAAACTATTTCCGGTACAAAAATAGTTCAAGAACGAAAACTTGGCAAACTTCTCAAAAAAATGAAGAAAGAGGACGTTCTAATTTGTTCCGAGTTATCGCGTCTCGGCAGAAATTTGCTTATGATTATGGGAATCCTCAATGAGTGTATGAATCGCGATGTTCAAGTATGGACAATCAAAGATAATTATCGTCTGGGCAGCGACATCAACTCCAAAGTCCTCGCTTTTGCCTTCGGTCTTTCTGCCGAAATTGAGCGCAATCTCATTTCACAACGTACCAAAGAAGCGCTTGCTCGCAAACGTGCTGAAGGCGTAGTACTTGGTCGTCCCAAAGGCAGTAAATCAAAAGTCAAGAAACTCACAGGTAAAGAGGCCGAAATCAAAACCCTGTTGGATAAAAAAGTATCCAAATCCGCAATTGCACGAATTTTGGGCGTACATCGGCTTACGGTGGCGGAGTTTGTGAAAAGATTATCGTGAGGCATAAATAAAATTTGTCTTTTCGTCATAAAGTGCGAAAATGTTATTCATAGATGGCTTCGAAACATCTCAACCGAAAAATCAGGAAAATTCAATACCTTTGCTGAAAATATCAATGATTTTAGTAATGAAAAAGAATTGTAATGAGCTCAGATATCAACATATCTTCACTTAATGAAAAGCAGCAGGAAGCTGTTGTCAGTCGGGATAAACGGTTGCTTGTGCTTGCAGGCGCCGGTTCCGGTAAAACAATGACGTTGTTGCAAAAAATAGTTTATTTGATTGAAAAGGAAAATGTTAAATCAAAAAATATTCTTGCGGTTACATTTACAAAAAATGCTGCTAATGAAATGCTTGACCGTTTAATCATTTCTTCCGACCGAAACGAGATATATGCTCAAAAACTGACTGATAAACAATTTGCAGAAAGAGATAAAAACAGTTTGCGTTTGGAATATCAAAATAAATATCAATGGATTAAAGCATTAACTGTACGAACTTTTCACAGTTTATGCTTCAAAATATTGCGCGAATACGGCGTTAATGAATTTGATAATCAATTTAAAATTTTAGGCGAAGACAAATGGAATGAAAATGACGAATTTGCTGAATATAGAGCAAAAGAAACCGTATTTGAAGTGTTTCATAAGGTCTTGATTCAACTGTGCGGCGACGAGGATTTTTTAATAAACCTGAAACGCTATATTATTGATTATTTTGTAGATAAAATTCATATCACTACCGATAAATACCGTCTTTACGATAAATTATACACTACATTAGACGGCACAAAAGTTCGTTCAAAATCGGAACAGTTTATAGCCGATTGGTTGTTTAGAAACAACGTTCGTTATGTTTACGAAGGAAAACGGCAAGTTTCAGAAAAAGGCTTTACATTTCAACCCGACTTTTACTTGCCCGAAGCCAATTTGTATATCGAACATTTAAGCGATAAAAGTTATCCGGTAAAAAATAAACAAATAGAATGCCAAAAAGCCGGATTTACAGTAGAATATACTTATGAAAGCGATACGCATGATTCTGCCCTTTTCAGCCATATTTTAGAAAATATCCTGAAGAACAGATTGTCGGAAAAATACCAGCCAAAAAAATTGACTTATCAAGAGGCTTTTAACGGCTTTTTTAATCATATCAACGAATTTATCAAAATGGTAAATCGCGTAACAGACATGGTTAAAGTTGAAAACGTTGATTTACAAGAAATTCAAAGAAAAGGACAGACAGACCAACACGAACGGATTCGTAACTTTTATGTGCTTGCCATTCCTATTATTCAAAAATACAATGAATATTGTGTTGATAAATCCTATCTTGATTTTAACGATTTGCTTATTCGATGCGTGTCATTATTGAAAAAAGACAATGATATAGCAAAAATTTTGCGAAACAGATTCAAATACGTTTTAGTTGATGAATTTCAAGATGTTAATAGTTTGCAAGTTGAATTTATCAAACTTTTATTGACAGACCACACGCAACTCTTTTGCGTTGGCGACGATTGGCAGAGTATTTATGGCTTTCGCGGATCGGATGTGAGTTACATCGTAGAATTTGAAAAACATTTTACTCCGTCACGAATTATTACGCTAAATATAAATTACCGCAGCACACAAAATATTGTGGATGCCGGTAATGAAGTTATCAAGCACAATAAATTCAAAATTGACAAAGAAATTTTTGCCATAAAATCTTCCTTGCAGCGAATAATGCTATACACGGCTTCCGAAGACGAGAACGGCAATTTGGAAAGTGTAAATTTTTGCATTGAAACAGTTATGAAATTGCAAAAGCAAGGATACACAAGCGATGATATTCTGTTTCTGTTTCGCCGGAATCATACGTTTCGCCCTGATTATAGCGAAGCTTTTAAAAAAGCAGGAATCAAAGTGCAAGCAAAAACCATCCATGCCGCCAAAGGATTGGAAGCAAAAGTAGTATTCATAATCGGGCTAACCGACGGTTATGGCGGTTTTCCTGATATTTGGCTCGAAGACCGCATTTTTCAAGTTATCAAACAGGCAAACCACGAATTATTATTGGAAGAAGAACGCCGGTTATTTTATGTTGCAGTTACTCGTGCCAAAGAACAACTTTTCCTGATTTCGCGCAAAGGAAACGAGTCTGGTTTTATCCATGAAATTCCTGATAATCTGCTTGAAAAAATTGATAAACCCATACAATTAATAGCTCAGAAAGTAGTTTTGTGTAATTATTGTCAAAAACAAGTGGATGAATCGCATAAATTTTGTCCGTATTGCGGAAGTAAAATTTATTAATAGTCACATTTTGAATAAAAAATACATCATTTTGACATTCTCGTTTCTTGGATACTCTCCTAAGGAAGTGATGGTTGGAAATCAGACCGCCATTAACGTGAAATTGATGGAAAACATCCAGGAAATGGAAGAAGTCGTTGTAATCGGTTATGGCGCAGTAAAAAAGAGTGATGTGACCGGCTCCATTGTTTCCGTCAGCTCCGATGAAATGAATAAGCGCAATCCAATGACGGTAGGCGAAGGCTTGCAAGGTATAGCGGCCGATGTGAACGTATTCCGCAACTCCGGCGACCCTTCCGGAGATGTAACTATTCGTATTCACGGTATCGCCACAGTGAACAATTCGGCTGACCCCCTGTTTGTTGTTGATGGAATTCAAGTCGGAAGTGATATCAGCTTCTTGAATCCGAACGATTTACAACGTCGTGACCAATTCCAACCGATTGGATGTTCTTAATGCTGCCGACTTCGTGGATGGCGCCCGCAGGGCTGCTGCAAGCGATGGAAACGTATTAACGAATCGGACTCAGTACGAATAATTTGAATATCAATAAAGCCAACCGGTTGAATCTTATGGCTGGGTACTCTGCTTCAAAATACAATGGGCAAAATCAGAATATCAGTTCAAAAGATTTTCCGGTACCTACTGGTATGTCGCAAGATTTATCTACACTCATGGGCGGCGGCGGTTTGAATCGTGAAAGCCGGATGCAATCCTATTTCGGACGCGCCATTTATTCATTATTAGACCGGTATGTGGTTACCGGCACGGTGCGTCGCGACGGTTCTTCCAATTTCGGCGCGGGCAACCGCTACGGTACCTTTCCGTCGGCTTCCGTTTTATGGCGGATTTCGGAGGAAGAATTTATGAAAAAACAAAGCTTTTTCAGTAAACTGAATCTGCGTTTAGGCTGGGGACAAGTAGGTAATGCCGGCAATTCGACCAATTTATCCGTCGACCAACTCTCTTCTGCGAGGATAGCCTACTACTTTTTCGATACCAACGGACAGCCGGTGATTGCTCCGGGTTTGGCACAAACTCAAGAAATTGACACCAACTTGAAGTGGGAAACCAATGAAACGAAAAACGTAAACCTTGAAATGGAATTCTTGAAAAACAGCCTCACCTTGAGCGTTGAATATTTTGTACGCGATGCCAAAGATTTGTTATTAAATCGTATTCTCCGTCCATCCACCGGCTACAGCTCTGTTTACACCAATGCCGGTCAGATTCGGAATTCAGGCTTTGAGTTTTTTGCTACCTATCAAAAAAAGGCGGGCGACTGGACTTATAACATCAAATTGAATGGTTCTACCCTGAAAAATAAAGTCATTGATGTGGGAGATCCCATTGTAAGTTCAGCAGCAGGTGTCGGAACCAATGACGGATGGATTAAATGGTATCTATGACTTGTTTTATGCGGAAAAATATTCAGGCTCTTCCGATTTGCAAAGCAATTGGAACCTGAAGCCGCAAATGGCATTCAGCAATTATCCTTCGCTGGATATTCAACCGTCGGGTTGGGACATTGCGTTTACACATCATGAATGGCAATCCGATTTTTATATGTTTGGCGATGCATGGAAACGGGGTTACAACGCCATTGACCGTGCCAACCGTGCTTATTTCTATACATTCCTGGTTCAAAGCTGAGGTGGAGTTCCCACTACTTACCGGAGATACTTACTCCAGTACGCCTAATAAACCGAGAGGTACCGAAGAAGAAGCTTGGAATGCGGTTATCACCGACCTTGAATATGCCCGCGACAATTTGTCATGGGACCCTTGGAAAGGAAACACGGGGCGTATTACCTTAGGAATGGTAAAAGCCTATTTGGCACAAGCCTATATGTACAATAACCGGTTTGCCGACGCAAAAAAAGAGTTGAAAGATATTATTGATAGCCAACGGTATTCGTTAAACCCGTGTTTCGCCTACATTCATTTAGCAGGTGAAGTATGGCAAAAAGAAAGCGTATGGGAAATAGCTTATCCGCAGTGGCCTTATATGGGTTTGGGCGCCGAAAGCTCTATGGATGCTGTTTGGTGGCCTGCTCAGATTGTCACTGGAGAAATTTTGCCTAACAACTATTGCATAAAATTTTGGAAAGAATCGCCCGATGTACCTTATTGCGCCATACCGATTACGTATATGCGTTTGGCCGGCGTCATGTTGAACTATGCCGAATGTTGTTTTGAAACAAACGATATGGCGGAAGGCTGGAAATACATCAAAATAGTACGCGACCGTGCTTGGGGAAACTTGGAGCCGCAAGCGACACCCAATTCGTATCATCCGGTGACGCTGAATACCGACCCGAGTGTGGTGGCTCCCTTAGATGCGGAATATCCGAAAAATTCGATACCTGAAGGTGCGGATTGCATCCACACCACGCGTGCGTTTGACTTTGATCCGACCCGGATGCTTTTCCCGATTCCTCTTCTTGAAATGGAAATCAACAAAGCGCTGACACCTCAAGATCAAAATCCGGAATACTTCTAATGCTAAGTGAATTATATTTTGACGTCATTGCGAGTTAAAGCATCACCGTTGTTGTGATAGTATGAGGCTGTCTTAAAAGTCTGTCATCCCGCGCTTGACGCTGGATCTCCTGAAAAAATATTACTCATTATCAGGGGATTGCGGGTCAAGTCCGCAATGACATAATCGTCGTAAAGACTTTTGAGACAGCCTCGTTTTTTTATCGTATCTGATCAATGATCCCGAATCGCAAAAATCCTGTTTGACGTCAATTAACATTAGGTTATTCAAAAAAATTATTATACTTTTGTCTTTATTCTAAAAAAACGACTACTGTATGAAAACTCTTTTATTATCTTTAGGTCTGTCCTGCCTGTTTGCAGGAATGACTTACGCTCAAGATTTCAAATTAGACACCACCTCCGGTTATTTTCAAAACAAAGGTGTCGATGTGATGGCGTTCGACGACATCTATCCCGAAGGTCATCAAAGTGGAGTAAGCATCATTATGAACGGGAATCGTATCGCTACCAACGGCGATATTCGTTTTGAACAGACGCCGGGGCAATGGCAGCCGGTGCCTAAGCCAGGCAAGCGCACGATGGATGCCACAGCGAATACCATCACGATTTCGCTGAGTTATCCCGATTCTTCCAGGCATCTGAGGGCTTTCAATCCGATGATTTATCCCGACTTTGTATTCAATTATACGGTAACGGTCAAAGGCGAAGGAGCTTCGGTCGTTGTTACGGTCGATTTGGATCGTCCGGTTCCTGCCGAATTTGCCGGTAAAATCGGGTTCAACCTCGAATTATTTCCGGGCGCTTTGTTCGGAACGCCTTGGATTATGGACAACCAGCAAGGTATTTTTCCCCGACAGCCCAATGGCCCCACCTTGTCGCAATCGCCCAATTATTTACATACCGGAAATTTCAGCTTGCCCGATGCCAAGACCGACAAGGAACGTTTGTCCGGTGGTAATAAGGGATACAATCCAATGATCGCCGACGATGTCATTGCTGCACCTTACGCTGTCGGCAAGCGCTTTACCGTGCGACCCGACGATCCTTACAACCGCTTCACCATCGAAACGAAAGGGGCGGAACTGAAACTGTACGACGGGCGAATGAATCACAACAACGGCTGGTTTGTTGTCCGGAGCGAAGTGCCCGCCGGAGCTACCAAAGGCGCTATTCAATGGGTGATTACCCCCACTGTGGTCAGCGATTGGATATATAAACCGGTCATCCAGATTTCGCAGATAGGCTATCATCCCGATCAGCCGAAGGTGGCTATCATTGAATTGGACAAAAGAGACGCGCATCGCGAGAAACCGATCCTTTACAGGATAACGGAAAACGGCGAACAGGAAGTCGCTTCTGCCGACGGACAGGAATGGGGGAAATTTCTTCGCTATGACTACCTGAAATATGATTTTTCCAGCGTGAAGGAAGAAGGCTTGTACCGGATTCACTACGGCGCTTCGGAATCCTCCATTTTTCGTATTGCTAAAGATGTATATGATAGAGGCGTATGGCAACCGGTGCTGGAATATTTCCTTCCCGTGCAAATGTGTCATATCCGGGTAAACGAAAAGTACCGCGTGTGGCATGATCTCTGTCATAACGACGATGCTCGCATGGCGCCTTTGAATTACAATCACATCGATGGATATGCACAAGGGCCGTCCACATTGACCAAATACAAACCGGGCGATGTCGTTCCCGGACTGAATATCGGCGGCTGGCACGATGCCGGCGACTACGACCTCCGGGTGGAATCGCAAGCAGGCGAAGCTTATATCTTATCCCTGGCATACGAGGCTTTCCATGTGAACTACGATGCCACCTCTATCGACCAAAATAAACGGGTAGTGGAAATTCATCAGCCCGATGGCAAGAACGATATTCTTCAGCAGATAGAAAACGGCGCATTAACGGTTGTCGGAGCCTACCGCACATTGGGAAGACTCTACCGGGGAATTATCGAAAACGATTTGAGGCAGTATGTTCATTTGGGTGACGCGGCCGCTATAACGGATGGTAAATCCGGTAATGCCGACGACCGTTGGGTGTTTACCGAAAACAATCCTTACCGTGAATTGACAACCGCTGCCGAATTGGCTGCCGTTTCGCGTGCGTTGAAAGGATTCAACGACACATTGAGCGTCCAATCATTAGACGCAGCAAAAGAATTATATAAGGTGACGGAAGTAAAAGAACGGGCGAAATCGGCCAAGGTACAGGCTGCCGTCGAACTGTACCTCACTACCGGAGAAAATACATACAAGGATTATCTTCTTTCGGAAACCGATTACATTGCTGCAAACATCAACCGCGTAGGCTGGTTCATCGGCAGGGCGGAGAAGAAGATGAACGATGTCAAATTCTCCCAGGCCATTAAGGATGCGATGCCCAAAATCAAAGAACAGATGGAAAAACAAAGCGCCGAAACGCCCTATGGCATACCTTACCGTCCGTATATTTGGGGAGCCGGATGGGATATTCAGCGCTTGGGCTACGAATATTATTTCCTTCACGCGTCCTATCCTGAAATCTTCGGGAAGGATATGATCTTCAATGCGCTCAATTTCATTCTCGGATGCCACCCCGGTTCGAACACGGCTTCCTTTGCTTCCGGCGTAGGCGCTAAGTCGGCCATTCCGGGCTACGGATTGAACCGCGCCGACTGGTCGTACATTCCCGGAGGCGTGGTATCGGGTACAGCGCTTATCCGTCCTGACTTTCCCGAATTGCTGGAATTTCCTTTCCTCTGGCAACAAGTGGAATATGTGATGGGCGGCGGCTCTTCGCACTACATGTTTTTAGTGCTGGCTGCACAACAGATGCTTTCGGAACATTAAAACGAGAGGAGCATTTGCCAGATATACATCGCGCCGTTGGCGTCCGCCATTTTCCAGACGCGTTCCGCTAAATCGGCGCAGCCCTGTACTTTTTCGCAGGATATATCTTGCAAGTGTTCCTGCCATGAAACGCAGGTTCCGGCAGGACGACCGCTTGCCGGAGGAATGGCGTGATGAGGCTCGAAGCCTTCGTTGGGGCGTACCGCTAATTCATCGAGCGGTTCATCGGGATTTTCATATACGCCGAACTCGCGTGTCGCTTCGACCATCGCTTTCATGTTTTCGATCTTGGCGTCGTTCTGAATGATAGCGCTTGCATCCATAATATAACCGCCTTCTTTCCCGAGAATGTCAATGAGTTTTTTGACTTCGGAGCGGACTTGCTCCGGTGTTCCAATCGCTAACGTGATATTGTTCAGTCCTCCGCTGATAGCAAACTTGTCGTGGAGTTTATTGTGAACCGTCTGCGGATCGCCGCGATCGATATGATAAACGATGCTTCGTTCGGGTAATTCGTGGAAAGCATCGAGGTGGGCATCCCAATTGCCTTCGGCGTAGAACAGGGTTTGATGCCCTTCCTTCCACAGTTGCTCGATGATAGGGCGCACCGTTGGCCAGTAAATGGCATCGAAATGTTCGGGATTGACAAAGGGCACGCATCCGCGATGCATCCAATAGCCGATCGGCGCTTGCGAAGCGGGATCGGCGGTCTGTGAAGCCAGCCAATGCAGATGGGGCATGAGCGCCTCGCAGGCCTTCATCACCTTGCCGGGTTGTTGAAACAAATCCATAGTCAATCCGATATAGCCACGCAGTTTGTCGCCCAAGATGTCTAAAGGCGCTTTGAAGATACCGCATAAAGCGCCCGGCGTTTGCGCTTCCTTCATCATCCGTTCGCCATGCGGACCATACGCATTGAAATACTGAACCATAGCCATAGCCGAAGAAACCAGAGCCACATCGCTCCGGAAGGTATTAGGCGCACCTGCGCCGGCAATGCGTCGCGAGGCGCGAGGCAGCCACACCTCATATAAAAAGGCGGTGGGGTCGGCGATCAGACGATCGTATTCGTCTGCCCGCATGAACGATTGATCTTCCGGCGGCTCGACATACTGAAACCCGCGATTGGGCGGGACATCGACGCCCGGAACACCATAATAACGAATGGAGGCGGCATCGGTGATACCCGGCCATACATAAATCATGTTTGCCGGCACGGCATCCCAGTCGTAATCCTTGCAACATTGAATCATGGCTTCAAAGGCATCCGGATAATTCTGGGTCAATTGCTGGCAGTTGTATCCCGCATGGACGCCGGTAAACTCGGCAGCCAACGGCCGGATGGGAATCCGGTCCGGTTTACGGTTGTTCAACGCCGTTACAAACCGGCGCAACCGTTTCTCAAATAGATCATTTATTTCTGGCATATTGTTGTTCTTTATTTTATTGTTTGACTGCAAAACTACAATTAAATTTTGAAAAAACAATAAAAACCGTTCATTTTCGCTACGGCTTTCCTATTCGCATATCGACCCTTTTCGTATGCGTATATCAATGTTGTTTCACCTCTACCTGACCCCCATTTTCTTCAGATTCTCAATCGCTTTCTTATTTCCCTGCGCAGCGCTTTCTTGGAAGTACTTTTTTGTTTTTTGATAGTCTTTTTTCACACCTAACCCATCCCGGTACATCTCTCCTAAATTGTTTTGTGCGTCGGAATTGCCCTGTTCATCGCTTTTCAGATACCACCTCACCGCTTTTTCATAGTCCTGTGCCACGCCCCATCCATTACGGTACATATCGCCTAATCCATTTTGGGCATCGGGATTATCTTGATCAGCGCTTTTCTGTAACCAATCGAGCGCTGTTTTATAATCTTTTTTTACCCCTAATCCATCCCGGTACATCACTCCTATATTGTATTGGGCGTAGGAATAGCCTTGCCCTGCGCTTTTTTGAAACAAGTTGAGCGCTTCCTGATAGTCTTGTTTCACACCAAATCCATTGCGGTACATCCAACCTAAATTATTTTGAGCTATTGCATTATCTTGTTGGGCGCTTTTTTGGAACCAATTGACTGCTTGCTGATAGTTTTGTGATACACCTAATCCATTGTAGTACATCAAGCCTAAATAATTTTGAGCGTCGGCATTGCCTTGCTCTGCGCTCTTTTGATACCAATTTACCGCTTCCTGATAGTTTTGTTTTACCCCCAACCCATTGTAGTACATAAAACCTAAATTATTTTGAGCGTTTGCATAGCCTTGCTCAGCGCTTTTTCGATACCATTTCACTGCTTCCTGATAATTGGGCGTTACCCCCAAACCTTTACTGTATATCAATCCTAATCTGTTTTGAGCAACGGCATTGCCTTGCAAGGCGCTTTTTTGAAACCATTTCAATGCTTCCTGATAGTTTGGTCTTCCCCCTAATCCATTAATGTACATCCAACCTAAATTATTCTGAGCTTCAGCATAGCCCTGTTCAGCGCTTTTCTGATACCACTTTATCGCTTCCCGATAATCCTGTTGTACCCCCAAGCCATCATCGTACATCATACCTAAACTATTCTGAGCGTAATAATTACCTTGCGCGGCACTTTTTTGAAACCATTGGAGCGCCTCTTGATAGTTTTGTTTTACCCCTAATCCATTACCATACATTCCTCCTAAATAGTTTTGAGCGTATGAATAGCCTTGATCGGCGCTTTTTTGAAGCCATTTCACCGCTTCCCGATAGTCTTGTGCTACTCCATATCCATTAAGATATATAAAGCCTAAAAACCATTGAGCTACGGTATTTCCATTTTGTGCAAGTGGGTTGATTATCTGATAAACTTCATTTGTAAACTGTGGCTTAATATTACCTTTAATTATCATAGAGCATAACTCGAATATACAATTATCATCGCTATTCATGCACATCTTATACATCTCGGCTGCGCCGCTATAATTACCTGCAGCAACCATTGCATCGCCTTCACTTTTGTAATCCTGCGCGAATGCCGTTGTAAAGCTGAATAAACAAACAAATACGAATACTGTTTTTTTCATACTATCTTTTGTTATTACTTGTAATTATCTAAATTTCTAAGCTCTGAATCTACTTTAGCAGACGAAGTATTGAATACATCCCAACCTTGTTTGTTTGCTAAAGCATAGTAACCATTATACAAACGGTCGGATTTCTGATCATAAATAAATGAGACCTTTACATTGCCGTCCCGGTCAATGATTCCCCATTGGTAATCCGATTTCCTTTGTACTACATAATAGTTTGAACCCAAAGTATAGGTACCAACAAAATTATAGGCTGTCAATCGCTCTTCAGAGGCTTTTTTACCGGCCTCATTCAGTCTTATTTGCTCGTCTATCTGTCTTTGCCGTTCCAGTACTTGCTCCTGTTCTTGCTCCTGTATTTTACCATAACATTCCGTAACTTTGCGACGTGCTAAGTTTGTTCTGGCTTCATCTCCGTTTTGGTTAGCTATGTTTAGCGCTTGATTATAAATATTTTTGGCTTTTTCGTAATCTTGACTTTGAAAAGCCGATAGTGCAAGGTTTAAATAGCGTTCATAGTCAGCGATCCATGATGCTTCCGGCTGTGAATTCGTAGGAGGAGCAGTCACTTTCGGAACCGTATCGGCAGGCGTTACCGGAGCCGAATCAGCAGGCGGTTGCTGCACAGGAGGCTCCTGCACAACAGTCGTATTTGCGCCCGTATCCCCATCCTGCAGGTCTTTGATTATCTCTTTGATTTCCGGCAAAAAATGCCAGCCCAACCCCAGGAGGCATATACAACCGACAATCACCCAAAGGAATTTGCTTCCGGAAGAATGTCCTTCATCCCGTGTAGGTGGCATAGGTCGAACTTCGACTTCTTTTCTCCGGGGAGGAATCGCTTTCTCTCCTTGAATACGCTTATCAGTCCATTCCAAAAGCTGTTGGGCGGTAGGCCGTTCCCATGTATCGCGGACAAGCATTTTATAAACCATCGCTTTCAGATTTTGAGAATAGGCGCCTTTGATAACAGGGATATCGGCTCCGCTTTTCTGAATCAGTCCGCCATGATCGCCAAACGGCGCATCGCCGGTCATCAACTCAAACAAGGCCGCCCCCAGCGACCAGATATCGCTTGCCTTAACGGGCGAATTATCGGCTCCGAAACGTTCGGGCGCCATGTAGGCAATGGTACCCGCCGATTGAACGTGACCCACGCTCTGGCGTAGCGTGCTTCGTGCCTTGGCGCTGATACCAAAATCGGTAATAAGATAATTCCCGTCGCGATCGATCAATACATTGTCGGGTTTGATATCCTGATGAATGATGGGCGGTTTCTGTTCGTGCATATACGCCAGTCCCGACGCTACATCGTGCAGGAAGCGCAAGGCCTGTTCTTCCGTGATCTTTCCGGTGAGCTTGCTCGCTGAGCCATGCTCGCAAAAAGGCATAACCAAATAAGGCGAACGTTCGCAAACATCGAAATACGAAGGACACAGAAGGTGACTGTGGTTGAGACCGAATACCAACTCAAATTCTCTGCTGAACAGTTGAACCCCGTCTTCATCCAACCCCTTTCCGGGGGCATATATTTTCAAAACCATTTTCGTGTTTCCGACTTTGGTATCTTCCGCTAACCAGACTTCGGAAAAGCCGCCGCTACCTAACAGTTTAATAAGCAGATAGCGATCGTTAAATAGCGTGTTTTCTTGAAGTGGCATATCCATTGAAAATTAATTGGTTTGTATCAGTGTTAGACTGTCCGGTGGTATAATAATAGGATGACTGTTACTGTTGAGAATACTGTCGGAAACCTTACGCTTGGGCTGGCTCTTCGTTTCATTTTTATCGGCAGGATGCCGGTCTTCCGCAGGAATAACCGTGTCTTGATTTTGTATCGACGGACTTTCCGTGCGGGTAACAATTACAGAATCCACAGCATTTGTGTAGGTATGGCTATTTACCCTCAAGCTCAGACGGTCGATGACAATGTAACCTGCTGCGAAGGCAAGCAGAACGGATAGCAACAAAACCGGCAAAGACATCTTCAGCAATTTTTTCTTTTGTACCGGATAAGGCCTCCGCTCTTCTCTGTTTGCAGCGTTGACAGCAACTCGGTTTTTGTTTCCTGAAACGATTTGACAGAGCGCTACGGTGACATTGTCCTGCCAGCCTTTCATTTCCGATGCATTCCATAGAGCATCCCGGCAGTTTCCCATACTGCCGGTGTTTCGTGCCATAATCGCTTCGATTTCAGCATTGCGTAAAACGCCGCTCAGTCCGTCACTGCACAAAAGAAGGATATCTTCATTGCAGAGCGAAAAATAGGCTACATCCGGATGTGCTTTTTGGCGTACATCGCCCAGACTGCGCGTGATTAAGTTGCTGTCGGGATGATCAAAAGCCAGCTCTTCCGTTAGTTTTCCCGCATCTACCAATTCCTGAACGTAGGAATGGTCGTGCGACAACTGCTCCAATCCGGTTACAGGATTAAACCGGTAAGCGCGACTGTCGCCGCACCACCCGATATAGACTTTTTCTCCTAACAACCAGGCCAAAACAATGGTTGTACCCATCCCTTCCCTGCTTTTATCGTGCTTGCCTTCTTCTTTGATCCGGGCATCTGCCGTTTCGATAGCCTCCGTGATGAATTGCATAACCGTTTCCGGACTCGCAAGCGTCCGGACGGAAAGATTATCCGGCGCGAACCAGGAATGGATAGATTCTATGGCAATTTGTGATGCTATTTCTCCGGCATTCATTCCTCCCATCCCGTCACACACCACGAATAAGGCTCCCTTCTCATTCAGCACAATCACTTCATCCGTAGTAAACGCACGGCTCCCATTCGATAAATTGTTACATATAAGAAAATCGTCTTCGTTATGATTGCGTCCGGCTTTTTCGCATCGGACCGTCATTTTAAATTGAATACTCATGTTCCCCCGTTGGTGTTTTATTTCTTATTCTTTTTATCTTTCGCCCTGTTCGCAGCAGGGTCGTTCTCATCCTGAATGGGAGTTAAGCCGCTGTTCTTTTTAGAAATCCCGCTTCCGGAAGAACTGTCGGCCTCGGTCGATGTCATTCGTACGATACTCCATTGGTTCATTTCATTTGCTAAAATACCTGTAAGCTTAAATTCGATCTGTCCGATTCCGGTTGGTACCGGCAGGACAAAAAATCCGCCCAATACGATTTTATCGGTTGCCGGAGCTTTTATTTCATAGCTGTCTTTGCTCTTTTCAAAAACAACTTCTGCTCGATAGATGGTAAATGATAAGGCCTGTTCCGGTTGCTCCGCCAAGGGTTTATCGGTTGTGGCCCACACCAACCATCCTTTTTTCATTCCGGTGCTTGTATCTATATTAAAGCCTTCATTTTGAAAAACAGCATCACGAACAAAATAGCTGCGATTCTTTGAAATTTCATTGATCGTTGCGTCTTTTAACGGCAACGGCTGATAAGCGGTATCGTCCAACAGTCGGTATTTGTATTCCGAAACGACCGGAACATAACGATTATCATTGCGGTAGGTCGATTCTCTATAATTTGAATCACCCATCCAGGGATGTACGGCCGCATTGCTTATAAAGTATCCGTTCTTTACTTTAATTCCTAAAGTGTAGGTGACTCCAAAATAAGGAAGGCTTTTCCGTCCGTAGTACGCAGGTTCTGTTTTCGTTGTGTCCTGCAACTTGTAATAACTGCTCATCACGAATAAACCGTCTTTTACCGCGTCTTCAATCAATTGTTGATTATTGCTGAAATAGGTAGTACCGAAACCCGGTAGTTGTTGTGCAAATAAACCGGTAGTGATTCCGGTAAAAAGCAAGAACACGTAAACTGTTTTTTTCATCTCTTTTTTCTCCTTTCTTTAATGGTTAATTAATAGCGGCTATCGGTACGATAAAACCCGTAGAACGACCTGCTTCGGCCGATACAATACCGATCACCGTATAGTTCCCCGACGAATCTTGATAGAAGACGGGGCCGCCCGAATTGCCTTGCTCATAGCTGGTATTACTAATTAATATCACACCGTTGGTCAGCCCCTTGGCTGTCGTTTGCCCATGGCTTAATTGAGGCGTAATATCCGAGGGCGAATTCGCTCCCAAGCCCAAAGGAAATCCCAACACGGTTAATTCCATCCCCCGATCCAAAGAAATCGATTTTCCACTGTCGAAATTCAATCCGTTGGATTCGGATGTTTTTAGATAAGCCCAATCTCTATTACCCATTGTGGCAACCCTGACTGCCAAGCCATCGTCGTCTACGCCCGATTGATCCTGCGACCGGTCAAGCACAAAATCGGCATTCGTAAAGGAAAAAGTGCGGCCTGTGGAAGAATAGGCCGTAAAGCGAACGCTTATTTTTCCTCCATTATTCACTATTTTGTTCAGCATAAGCATATCCTGGTCAACATCGCCGCTTGCGACAGGGAAAAACCAGGGCTCAATCACATGACGGGCGGTAACAAACCTTCCATCATTCAACAAAAAACCGGTACCTATCCATCCCGAATCCGCTTCTTTTGTTTCCCCATTATACGTTAACGAAATTTTGGTTACACGTATATGAAAAACATAAGGTTCGCACTTGCTTATCGCCTGGTTATTGAGTTGAGACGGCCGAATCGTAACGATCGTCGAGTCAATCGTATGTTTCAAACCAGCTATCCGTGTTTCAAAGTCGCTCTTCATCTTTTCGCTTCTTGCCTGTTCCTCTGCTAATTGATTTTTCTGCTCGCTGAATTGGGCATTGTATATCGAATCCTGCACTGCTTTATTTCGTTTATAATTCTCTTGCGCTTCGGTCATTTTCTCGTTCCATTTATGATTGTTATAAACTATCCAGCCTGTCAAGCCGGCAATGGCCAAAACCAGGAGAACACTTAAAATAGTAATTGCCTGTTTATAGGGTCTCAAAGCTTGTTGCCGGAAAAGACTGAACCGTCGGGACAAGCCGATGCTGCCGACGGTCGAATTTTTGCCCGTAGGAATAATAAATCCAAGCCGGGGGCCTCCGACGGCCAATTGAATTTCATCGCCGTTTTGCAGATACCACGATTGTCCGATCGTTCTTCCGTTCAGAAACGTAGGATTGGTCGTTGATAACCGGATCAACTTCCAATGATCGTCCTCCCGCACGATGGCTGCATGCCGCCGGCTAACCGTCGTGAACGATTCATCGAACCGCACTTGGCATTTGGCATCCCGGCCAAGCTCAATCTGGTCGATGATGATTTCCTGCGACTCGCCCGCTTGGTGGTATTTCGAGCTGATTTTATGTTCCAGGATATAATACTGCTTCCCGGAACTTCCAAAAATAGAACCTAATCCGGCGCCTACCGAACCGGACAGTGAACGTTTATAAGCTTGCGTTGCCTGTTCCATATTGTTTATTCATTTACTATATAGTTGTTATTTTTTAATATCCTTCCACTCTCAGTTTAACATCGCCGATCGATAGAATATCGCCCGGATGGATGAGCATTCCGTCTTGCATTACTTCCGTCGAATTCACATACGTTCCGTTCAAAGAGCGCTTCCAACCGGTGGCGGAAGTTTTATCCCATTGCCCGTCGCGGACATACCATTGCTTTATTTCATCATCATATTCCAGCGTACAATGCTTCCTCGAAATATAGCAACTGAGTAATTCGATAACCGGCAGAATATTCGGTGTCTCAAAATCTTGTCTTCCTACAGTGATAATCCGGCTCACTCCTCGTATCAAATCATTCAGCTTAACTATTTTACCATATTCTTCCCCTTGCATGGTATGCAATTGCAACCCGTTGACCGCATCCATCGGTACCGAATCGGCAGCGGGGCGATACGCATTGGGAGAATCTTCCGTAGGCATAAGAGATAAAACAGCATCTACCGTTTGCAGCCTCAGCTTAAAATCGGGCTTCAAGCACCCGGATATCACTTGCTTAAATATCTTCCCATCCGGGTTGCGGCTCAAAAGCGATTCATCCCATTGGCCCTCCCGGCTGTTTTTAATATAAAGAACCAGGTCGTCTTGATTACGCAAGGGGCCAAAAGGCAACTTACCGGTAATCAATTGATACATCATTACGCCGAATGAAAAGATATCGGTAGTGGGCAGAACCGTAGCATCTTTATCGGGTCGAACCTGTTCCGGAGGCATATAGGCATACGTGCCGAATATCTGTGTCGGCTTACCCCATATATTTCTCTCGGTCATGCGTTTATTTCTATCTCCCGAAATACCGAAATCGGTCAAAGCCGCTGTTCCGTCCTGTTTAATGAGTACATTTTCCGGTTTCAAGTCGCGATGCACTTTCCCATTGCGATGCAAATCCCGCAAACCGTAAAGCACTTCCTTAGCCGTCTTTTTCAGAGGATATTTTTTGTTCCCTGCCATTTGATTCAGATCGCCGCCCGGACAAAATTCCATCACAATGTACGGATTTCCCTGTACGCGTCCATGAAAAAAGGAATGCACCAGATAATTACTCTTGATAGTAGAGGCTTCAAACTCCAGATCAAAACGGTCGGACAGCGATGGACGTATTTCCGGGGGAATCTCCCATAATTTCAACAACTTTAAGGCATAAATCGCTTGCGTTTGTTCATCTTTTACTTTGAACACTTTGCCGAACGAGCCCTCCCCCAGATGTTTTTCCACATAGTATCGCCGGTCAATCGTATCCCCTGTGTGAAAATCGCATCGATCTGCTACTTGGTTCATACGTATCCCGTTATTGAGGAATGACTATCGTAATCAATTGAGTGGAGCCTATCCGGATCACATCGTGGTCGGACAGTTCTCCTTCGTCGGACAATTGATTGTTGACAAACGTTCCATTGATGGATTGCTCGTCCCGGTACTTGAATTTTTTATCAACCGGCCGGTATAAAATAGAAAAATGGGTACCCGAAATTTGATCATCCCCTGGAATACAAATAGAAGAAGCGCTATCCCGGCCTATAATATTTCTCCCTTCATACAAAGGAAAATACAATCCGTTAGCATCCGGACTGTAAGTCACAAGAAAGCCTACTAACTTTTTACGGCCGGGCGTCGAAACTTCACTTCCAATCGCTGCACCTCCGATCACCGTACCGCGATAGGGTAGGGAAGCGCCCTTGCTTTCCGGCACATTATAGGAAGCTTCTCGCAGGATGCGGCCGCATTGAGGGCATTTCTTGTCGGAAGGTTTCATCGGATAGCCGCATTCGGGGCATCCCAGCGCTGTTTTTTTCAAATAGTTATCACTTGGGAACGAATCTTCCGCTTCCGGTAAATCACGATTAACTTTTATAGAATCAGCGAGCGGCGCATTGCATTTCTCGCACCGTACATTCTTGTCGGGATTATCCCACCCACAATTTTTACATCTCATAGCTATGCTTTTTATTTTTTGCAAATATACTAAATATTTTAAAAATATCATTTTGATACTTTCATTTCTTTAGAAAAAAAGCAGCGACTTCTTGATGTACGATTAATTTTCATTTATCTTTGTAGCCGAATAGTAATTAAATAATTCGGACGACATGAAAAGTATTTCATTCTTTTTGTGCATTTTGGCAATAGGATTTTCGTGCAAGCAAAGTCCGAAAACTCCTGTTTCGATCACTCCAGCCGTTGCGGTTCCCGTTTTTAATGCCGATAGCGCCTATCAGTTTACGGCTACACAAGTAGCATTCGGCCCCCGCGTCCCGGATACCGATGCCCATGAAGCCTGCGCCGGGTATCTGTCCGGCGAATTGAAACGATTCGGCGCTGCCCTTACCCTGCAGGAAGCCACCTTGCAATTACAGGATGGAACACCTGTAAAAATAAAAAACATCATCGGCTCTTTCCAGCCGGAAAACAAATCCCGTATCCTTTTGTGTGCGCATTGGGATTCCCGTCCTTACGCCGACCACGATCCGAATCCCGATAACCGAATGAAACCCATTGACGGCGCTAACGATGGGGCGGGAGCTTGTGCCGCTTTGTTGGAAATCGCCCGGCAAGCAGGGATGAATCCTCCACCGGTGGGCTTGGATATTATTTTCTTTGATTTGGAAGATTGGGGACCTCCTGATTTTACTACCCAAAATCGTCGTTACGGCGATTGGTGCATGGGTGCCGAATATTGGGCACGCAACCCGCATATCCCCAAGTACGTAGCCCAATATGGAATTTTATTGGATATGATAAGTGCTCCCGATGCACAATTCTACAAAGAAATAGAATCTCAACAAGGCGCTGCTCCGGTAGTGAAAAAAGTCTGGGAAGCTGCTCGGGCAACCGGTTACGATTCTTATTTCGTTGATCGCGACGGAGGACAAATTATTGATGACCATGTTCCGGTAATGAATTACAGGAATATTCCGTGCATCGACATTATCCATTATGATCCCAACTCTTCTTCGGGCTTCGGATCGTATTGGCATACATTGAACGATAACATGAACAATGTTAGCAAAGAGACTTTAACGGCAGTAGGACAAACCGTATTGTATGTCCTCTATCACGAAAAATGAGAATATGGCAACAATGAATGAAATACAAGAACAAATCGTTTCGGAATTTTCCGCTTTCGACGATTGGATGGATAAATATTCCCTTCTGATAGAAATGGGAAACGAACTACCTCCTTTAGATGTGAAATATAAAACGCAGAATAATTTGATTGAAGGATGCCAAAGCCGGGTTTGGTTGCAATCTGATTGCATCGATGGAAAAGTCGTTTTTACCGGCGAGAGCGATGCCATTATAGTAAAAGGAATCGTATCGCTGCTTATCAGGGTTCTTTCCGGTCATACTCCGGATGAAATTCTGTCTGCCGATTTGTACTTTATTGAAGCCATCGGATTGAAACAACATCTCTCCCCAACGCGCTCCAATGGTTTGCTTGCTATGCTTAAACAGATGAAAATGTACGCTTTGGTCTTCAAAACCAAAGAATCGAAACCGTAGCGTGACGTCATTGGTAGCGGAGCGAAGCAATCTATAAATAAGGATGGATTGCTTCGCTCCGCTCGCAATGACGGCTACACAAAATTTATTTACTGTTCATGCGAAAATTAAAAATTACCGAATTAAAACGACTAAGTCCCGACGATTTTAAGCAGGCCGAAAAAACCCCGGTGATTATTGTGTTGGATAATGTGCGAAGTTTGCATAATGTAGGATCGGTATTCCGTACTTCCGATGCCTGTTTGATAGAAGCCATTTATTTGTGTGGTATTACGGCAACTCCCCCGCATCCCGAAATCCACAAAACCGCCTTAGGCGCTGAAAATACCGTGGAATGGCAGTATTTCGAACATACGCTGGATGCCATCCTTCAGCTTAAACAGAAAAACTATCGCATCCTTGCCGTGGAACAAGCGGAAAACAGCATTTCTTTGGATAAATTCACTCCTGAAAATCAGCGATATGCCGTTATTTTTGGCAATGAAGTCAAAGGAATAGACCCTGCTGTGATGGATTGTTGCGATGCTTGCATCGAAATTCCCCAATTCGGCACTAAACATTCACTCAACGTTTCGGTAGCAGCAGGTATCGTGATTTGGGAATTTCTCAAAACATTGGCAATTTTTGTGCCGGAGAAAGTTAAAATGGATAATTTTTAGTCATAATGACTTTTTTTTTGTAAAATTTCTATTATTGATAGAATTTTATTATTTTTGCATCATAAAAATTCTATGAAGTATAACAATAGGTGAAGAGTTAATTCCATACAAAAAAATAAAAAATTATGAATGCTAAACTTTCAATTATCAATGGTCAATTGTCAATTATCCTGTTAATTTTAGTTCTTTTCGTCTTTCCGCTGAAGGCGCAGGTAACTATTGGTAGCGATAAAAATCCGGAACCGTTTTCAATATTGGAGTTGGAAGCGACACTCAAAGCAGGAGGACTTCGTTTGCCGCAATTGGATAATACCGAGCGCCTTGACGTTCAATCTCAATTTGCGGCAGATACCGAAGCTGCCAAAGCTGCCATAGGACTTGTTATCTACAACACAGAGACTAATTGCCTGGAATTTTGGAACGGCGAGCGATGGGTTAGCCTTTGTAATGGCATTTGTCCGGCTACTTCGATCACCATATCACCTTCTGCTAAAGAAGTAGCATTATATGAAACGGTGCAACTGGATGCTGTGATTAGTCCCGCCGATGCGCCGAACATCAGTTATCAGTGGGAACGTTCAATCGATGGAACCCATTGGGAGCCTGTGACGGGAGCCACCGGTGCAACCTTTGACGCTACGGCAACCTGGGTGAGCGACACACAATACAGAGTCGTTACTACCAATTACTGCGGCGACCGGTCAATCAGCAACACGGCTTTCATTACCGGAACCGGTACCGAACCGCTTGCTCCTGTGAATGTTAATCTCTACGTCGGAGCCTTTTGGAAGGCAAATCAAACGGGAGAGCGCCTGATCACCATCCAGCGCCCGACCGTTGACTTCACCACCAACGGCGTCTCCATGCTGACAGAGGATCAACAAGCTATCATTGACGGCGCATGGACGGCGACTGTGCTGGATGTAAATAATGGGAAAAACTGGATTGCACTCGACACGCAACCGAGCGCCGACGGCGCCGTTGGGACAGACAACCCGACTGTCAGCGGCAACGACCCTGCTTTCGAGAGCGGCTCCACCTATCAAGTACCCGGCACGGCAACCTACGTGGACGGCACGATGAATGCAAGCAATCCGAAAATCTACTTCCGCATCGGTCTGAAGGGTACCCTCGCCGCCGATGAGCACCGCTACGGCATCGTATTGCTTACTTACAACGATAACAGCCTGTCGCAGCGCATCTTTATCCGACAAGGGGATACACCTGACTATTTGATGAGCCCGACGGATGCTATCTCAAGCGGCGGAATGGATCAGGACTCCCGTCCCAACGCTGTTAAATTCAGCGCCTACAACCTTACAACATCAGGTTCCATGGATCAAGCGGTGAGCATCAACGGCGCCACAGGGCAGAGCGATCCTCCGGCAACCTTCACCTACTATCCCACCCAAGTCGGCGCTTATTTCCAGTGGGTAAATACTGTACGCGTCCGTTACGCATGGAATCCCAATATAGCTGCGGCTCCAACAGATTGGGACAATTCTTCCATTGCTGCGGGTTCTTTCTGGACAGGTACCACAGGCGACGGCAACCTCTCTCTTACACATGAGAGTTGCCCTGCCGGTTATCACCGTCCGAACGATGGAATAACGGATACTGCCTTTCCTAATACGACGGGTTCCGCTGTCGGTTCCGAGATGCGCCAGTCGTTGTATTTGAATCCGTCAAATGGCATAACCTCCGATCGATTTAATACCGAATGGGGGTATTACGCCGATGGATTCTTTGACCGCCGACTTTTTTCAAATGCTGTCAGGGCGACTGTATCCTCCGGTAACAATGGGATTGCCTATATTGGTCTTTTGTTCTTTAATCCGGCTTCCGGAGCCAGCCTCTTTTTCCCCTCTGCCCCCGTACGTAGCATTTCTAATGGAGCAATCACCACCTCACTTAATATATACACTTTAAGCGGGCTATATTGGTCAAGTTCGTCCACTAATGTCAACAACAACTCAGGGTGGGCGCTGAACTTTTCGAGTAATGCTGTATATCAAATGGGCATCCAGCGTCCTTCCGGCGGATCCATCCGTTGTGTGCCGAATTAGAATAAAACTTGTATTCGATGCTTGGATAAAATAAAATGCCTGTGGCTTCAAAGTTCACAGGCATTTTTATATCAGAGTACGCCCATTTCAACAAGCTCTACTACACGTTCGGCAGCCGCATCTTTCCCATTCGGGTCCCATGTCGATTTAAGACTTGCACCGAATATTCCGGCAAATGTATTCCAAAAGCCGGCCCGGAATGGGCCAAAGAATGCTTTCAACAATTCGTATGAACTTTGATTGCATTCCCGGTCAACTAACCGTATCAATAATTTTCCTTGCGTCAAAGTCATTTTCTTCAATACAGGCATGTATTGGGCATATAATTCTTTCTCCATTCGTTTCAGGTGGGTCTCCCGTTCTTTCTCCGTTGGAAAAGTCTGAATGTATTCATACGTTTCAATTAACGTAGTGTAAATCATTTTTGCATACGGTAAGGTCTTTTTTACATCCCGGATCAGCCGCCGGTACTGTTCTTCTTCGCCCGGATTTTTGAAAGCAGGGGGAGGATACACATAAATATCGTTTAGCGTTATTACTTCCAAGGTATCGCTTTTGTCCGCAACAGAATCCCGCATCCCTTGCTTAGATACATTCTGTGCCACGACATCCGGACATCGGACGCACAGGAACAGTACAAACAAAATGACCGCTAACACTCGCAATGGTGACATGTTGCAAAAACTTATCGTTCGTTTCCCCCTGCAAAACTACTACTAATCTTTCATATTTCATAAAAATCCCCGGCTTAATTACGATTATGAAAAAAGAAGCAATCCGGATTTTAAGTTTATTATTAATCCCGGATTGCTTCACTCGCATTGGCGTCTTCTCAGACTTTTTTAACAATCTTTTGCCTTGAAAATTTTATGAATACTAATGTGATAGGTTCTTATTCCCCAGTCGAGGCCGAATCTGCCTTTACTTCCTTGCCGTCTTTGTCAAGGATAACACATTTTTCGGTCGCGTCTGCTTTGTTCGTAAGGGTAACTTTCGTTAATCCTTTTTCTTCATTGAATTCAATCTTCTTTACATTGAACGTGTCGCCGGCAAGCGCTTTCACCGCCGCTTGAACAACGGCATTAAGATCGGCCGGAGCTACTTCTTTGAAATTGTCATTCGAAACTACTTGTGCTGTAGAAGCCGCTTGTGAAGTCGTTCTAGTGCATTGAGCGTGAGTAAGTGCTACGCTTCCTGCTAAAAGAACTGCAAATAAAATAATCTTTTTCATTTTTGTAAATTTTATTAATTAAACGTTTTGTTTCTGATAAATAGAATTACAACAGCTATGCCATCCCTTCATTTAATAGAAAATATATTGGATATCATGCGATTGTATTATTTAATCTGTTTTTTTCAAATGTAGAAATATGTAGAATTTCGAGGAAAATAGATTGTAGAAATACAAACACAATTAAAAATAATGATTCTAAAAAACTATATATTGACAGTAATATGGTTTTACTGTCAATAATTTGTTGTATTTTTGCTCTGTGGCAAAGAGTATTGAATATAAGATCCGGTTCAAAGCGGCGATTATCTATATTATTGTAGCTTTTGGAGTAATTGCGATGACAGTCTATCTCAATAATCTTCGTAAAAACATCTCTTCTTATCGTCTTGAAATTGAAAATCAACATACGGTACTATCCGCTACCAACGATTTGATGTTTGCCGTGAACGATGCGCAATCGTTGGCAAGTTTCTATCTTTCAACAAAAAACACCCGCTATTTCAACGCATATATCCAATCAATCCATAGTATCGAGAAATTGATTGACGCCATTATAGAACTTAAACCGAACGAAAACGAAAAACTTCACCGGATCGAGACATTACTCCGTGAACAGGCTCAAAATATGAAAAAACTGAATCTCCAGTTTGCCGGAGAAAATCCTGTGGCCGTTATTAATGAGCGGCTTCAAACATACGATCCTTATTCGATTGAAGATACGCTATATACGCTTAAAGTCCGAAAGGATACGGTTATCAAAGAGTTGCCGCGCAAAGGATTTTTCCAGCGTATCGGAGAAGTGTTCAAACCAAGCTACGATTCGGTTAAAGTTGTTGAAAACCAATGGATAGATACGGTAAGAGCCAAGGGAAGCGACCATTTAATTATATACGAAGTGGGTAATATTGCACAGAAGGCTCAGAAAATGTATGAACAGAATATTCAAATGATTGAAAAGCAAGTGGGCGAACTTCTTGCTTCCGACAAAGAGATTGCTACGGAAGTGTCGGCTTTGCTCTTGGGATTTCATAAAGAAACGCTCGATTCAACGCTTTCGATTATTGATAACAGCGAAAAAGCAGTCAAGCGCAATTACCTTTTTTCGACCATCGGAGGAATTCTGGCATTGGTATTAATCTTGATTTTCATCGGTTTGATTATCACCGATATAAATAAAGGTCGAAAGGCTCGTATAGCATTGGAAGAGGCTAATGAACGCACGCGCCAAATTATGGAAAGCCGGCATCAATTGTTGCTTTCCGTTTCGCACGACATCAAAAGCCCGCTCAATTCGATTCTTGGATATCTTGCGCTGATGGAAAGCGATCCGAACGTTCGATCAATGCAAAACTCATCGGAACATATTCTTTCGATGCTTGAGAATCTGTTGGGATTTTCGAGCCTCGAACAAGGTACGCTTCAAAAGAGCGTTTCGGATTTTAATCTTCAGGATTTATTCCGGGATATTTACGATATGTTTCTGCCGTTGGCAGGGCAAAAGTCGCTTGCGCTGTCATTTACGGCTGACGATATACGAATACGGACAGACCGTGTAAAACTCAAGCAGATTGTGATTAACCTCGTATCGAATGCGATAAAATATACCAAAAACGGAACGGTTGATTTTAAAGCGGCTTTTGAGAACAACGAGTTGAAAATGGAAGTTAAGGATACGGGCGTTGGCATTCCTGACGAAAAATTGTCGGAAATATTTATGCCTTTCATCCGTGTTGAGGAGAATAATGTCCTGGCAGCAGGAACGGGTTTGGGAATGTTTGTCGTCAAAGGTCTCGTGGAATTGCTTGAAGGAAAGATTGATGTCCGGTCAAAAGTGGGAGAAGGAACGGCTATTACCGTCGCCATTCCTGTCGAACGTTCCTTGAAAAAAATACCGAAAGGGACGAAAAAAATTAGGGTTTACGACGACGACCCTGTTATTGTCAAGATGTTGTCGGATATGCTTTTGAGATTGGGTCATCAAGTAGTTAAAGAAGATAATGATTGCGACCTTATCCTGACCGATATGGAAATGGGCGATATTTCGGGACTTGATATTTTGCATCATGCAGGCGCTGTTCCCGTTGTGGCGATGACAGGACGATCCGATTTTTCAACTCAAAAAGCAAGCGAATCCGGTTTCGACGGCTTTCTGGCAAAACCTTTTACGATAGACGGTTTACGTGAAATTGCAGGCGAAGGCGACACGCTTGATGATTTACTCGGGGATAACCGCGATGAGATCATGGCGCTTTTCCGCGCTTCTACCGAAGAGAATTTTTCGATACTCCGGCAGGCGCTTGCCGGCAACAATTTCAAACAGGCGCAGGCGACTTGCCACAAAATGTTTCCGATGTTTGCTCAAATGGGGTATCCCGTTGAGGAACTTCGCAGAATGGATGCGCATAGGAGCGGAGAATATGAAAGGTGGCAAGGGGATGTTGAGAAAATACTTTCGATTAAAGTTTAATCCCATACAATTGCATCTTATTATAAAGCGTTTTGCGGTCGATTTTCAAAAGCTGCGCTGCCAGGGTTTTGTTTCCTCTTGTTTTATGCAAAACAATCTCAATCTGTTCCTTTTCGTTGGCGGGTTGAAGCGCAAAATCCTCCATCTTAGGCTCGTTGAAAACAGGCAAATCATCGGGAGTTATTTCGTTTCCCGGAGTAAAGAGTACGATACGCCTCACCACATTGCGAAGTTCGCGAAGATTGCCGCTCCAATGGTGTTTTTCAAGCAGACGGATTGTTTCAGGTGTAAAACCTTGTATATCTCGGTCTAATTCTTCGTTTGCCTGCCGTAGAAATTCTTCTGCAAACAGTTGGATGTCATTCTTCCGATCGCGCAACGGCGGAATAAAAAGCGAAAACTCGTTGAGGCGATGATACAAATCTTCACGAAAGCGCTTTTCTGCAATGGCAAGTTCCAAATCTTCGTTAGTTGCGGCAAGAATACGGACGTCAATAGCCGCATCTTTCGCTGCGCCAACACGGCGTATTTTCTGTTCCTGCAAAGCTCGGAGCAGCTGCGCCTGCACTTCGTAATGCAAATTGCCAATCTCGTCCAAAAAAACCGTACCGCCGTTTGCCTGCTCGAAAACGCCTGTTTTATTATCAATAGCCGATGTAAACGAACCTTTCAGATGCCCGAAAAGCTCGCTTGGAGCAAGTTCTTTGGAAAGACTGCCGCAATCGACGGCGATAAAAGGCTTATCTTTGCGGGGACTGCGGTCGTGAATCATCCGGGCTGCATATTCTTTCCCCGTGCCGCTCTCACCGAGAATCAATACCGACATCTTAGTCGGAGCAATCTTTAAAATATGTTCGTACATCTGACGGGCAAGCGCGCTACTGCCAAGAACAACGTCTGTCGGCGCTTTTTTCCCCTGTTTTATTTGCGGTTTCACAGGTTCGGCAGATTTTGCCAAAGCCTGCTCTATCTTCTCTTTGAGTATGCCTGGCACAATCGGTTTTTCGAGATAATCTTCAGCGCCTAATTTTATTGCCGACACAGCGCTTTGAACTTCCGCATAGCTTGTCATGATGATTAAAGGAGTCATGATATGCTGCTCCCTCGCCCACTGCAAAAGCATAATTCCGTCGCCGTCGGGCAACCGCATGTCGCTTATAATGAGATTAAATTTGCTTTTTGCAAGCTCCTGTTTTGCTGAGGAAACTTTTGAACACAACTGCGTTTCGTAATTGTTACGCTCCAACCAGCCTTTGAGCATAGCGCCAAAAGCGGCATCGTCTTCAAT
>Ga0123357_10001007_pt1 | contig 28845 bp, 28 predicted proteins | sample TergutEmb28metaG_FD_89873 | JGI IMG/M metagenome (GOLD analysis project Ga0123357, IMG submission 89873) | Embiratermes neotenicus P4 segment gut microbial communities from Petit-Saut dam, French Guiana - Emb289 P4 | ecosystem: Host-associated > Arthropoda: Insects > Digestive system > Gut ...
GATTTCCCGCACCGGGCTCCCACCTCGGGTCAACGGGTCGCAAAGCGTCTCTCCGGCCAAGGGTGATAGATCTTGGGCTTCGGAAGCGGGAAGCGCTTGTCGAAACGCTTGATCTTCGCCACCCCTCGTACAACCTACGAGTGGCTCTCAAGCGTGTTGCGTGACTCACCGACCTTCAAGACCGGCTTCACCGAGGCAACTACCACCCCCAACCGGTACGACGGATTCAACTCCCATCGTGCGCTACGCCGACGATCTGGCGATCCTGCGCACGGACGGGGAAGGCCGCCTGCTGCTATATCGTGGTGAGTTATCACCGCGGATAGGCTGCCGATTGATGTCGTACGTCGACGTCTCAAAGGGTCGAAGACTCTGAAGTCTTCGACCCTTTGAGATTTGTCGTTCCGATGCAACGAACGCGGGCGCCCTCAATCCGATTCATTCTTTCGGATCGAAATAGAAGGCATCGCCTGGCTTCACAACGGGGCCGCCGTGGTGACCACGGCGTAATGGTTCGCTCACGACGGGTGAAGAAACCTCCTGACGCCCTCGACGTCAATACCCGTGAATTCCTAAGTATTCCCGGAATATCACGACAAGTGGAGAAGCCTCTTGACGCCCTCGATGTGAGCACTGGTTCTCGCGTGCGCAGCGATAGTTTCCTCATCGTCTCCGAGAGCTCGGAGAACGGTCAGCCACGTCGAGCTGCGCGACCTTCTGTGGGGCCGGATCTGTCCATTCCGGAAGTTCGTGCACGACATCGATCATCATCGAATACGAATACCGCGCGTACCGCTTTGCAAGATCCGTCAGAACGTCAACGTCGAAGTCAGAGAGTTCGCCATCACCGGGGTCCTCGAGCAGACGAATGTCGTAGCGGCCTTCTGTGACGATGTACTGATCCCAGAGTCCATCGTTGCGGTCTTCTTTGATGCACTCGTAGACCTCACTGAGAACAGGACCATTCTTCATGTTCACGAAGCGCGCACCTGTGATGGGTTGTCCTGTTTCTTGCAGCGAACGACGATCTGCCAAGTACAAAAGCTTCAGGATGCGCGTGTAATTCGACTTCCCTCCTGCCTCCTGAGAGCATGTTTACCAGCCGTCGCGAGCGAATCGAGGCTAGGGCGGAGCGCGAGGAGCCCGCGCAAGCGTACTCTTCGTACGTGCGCAGGCACCGCAGCGCCCAACCGACGCATCGATTCGCGCAGCAGGCTGGTAAACATGCTCTGAAGCAGCAGTGCGCACGCCTGGACAGAACGAAGCTCATTAAACCTGAAGCTTAGCTCCATGTCCAACATTGGGATCCTCTGTTTGGTGGTGGATGCATCCAGCGCTTTGCTGAGGTGAACGCCCAGTGGCTACGCTGCTGGGCGCCTCTTGACGAGATTGCGCAATTGAAGTTTCGCGAGCAAATTTTTTCGACGCCGGAGCTCTTGCACCCACATTGCGCTAGATGACAGACTTTTTGTGGGCGCAACAGGATTTGAACCTGTGACTTCAACCGTGTGAAGGTCGCACTCTACCGCTGAGTTATGCGCCCGTTTCGCGTGATCCGCGTGAATACGAATTTGAGATAGCCCAGGAATCGCAGCCTTTCAAGCACGAATCCCGCGCAGCACGCATGCCCATAGCTCCTCGCGCCCGAGCCCCGCGTCGGCGCTGGTTCCAATGACGTTGACGCCCGCGTTGCGCGCTAGCCCGGATAATTCACGACGACTCCACTCAGACGAACCGATCCCTTTGCTGCAAAGGTCGTACGGCGCTCCTCGGACCTGCGGCGTACGTACAGTACGCCTCGGTCCTGCGGTGCGGCGTGCGCCCCTCTTGCCCTGAGGTCCCGCCGAAGGCGGGCCGACAGCGCCGAAGGCGCCGCGGAAGCCTCGGCCGTCTGCAGAAATCGCGTCGTGAATGATCCGGGCTAGCTCCTTGAGCCGCGGCTTGTGCATCGAGCGCGGAAGTTTGTCGAGCTTCGTTGCGGCGACGACGATCTCGAGCTCCGGGCGCACGCGGAGAAAGTCTATGAGATCGATCTCTTCTTGCTCGAGTCCGCGACGCGCGTCCACGAGGATGACCACGCCCTTGAGCGTCGAGCGATCGCGAAGGTATCCCTCGAGGAGAATCTTCCAGTCGCGCGATTCGCTCTTCGAGACTTTCGCGTAGCCGTAGCCAGGCAGATCCGCGAACACGAGAGACGGTCCGCCCGCGACAACGACGTTGAAGAAGTTGATTTGACGCGTGCATCCTGGCGTCCGGCTCGTGCGCGCAAGACCTTTGCGTGAGACGAGCATGTTGAGCAAACTCGATTTGCCGACGTTCGAACGACCCGCAAACGCGATCTCGACGTCACCCGGAGGCGGGATCTGATTTCTCGACGACGCGCCGGACGCAAACTCCGCACTGACAATTCGGACGGCGTTCTTCACAGCATGGTCGGTGTTCTTACGCATGGTGACTCACTGGTTCGTGCGCGCGAGACGGCGGCGGATCGGGCGTGCGATCTCGCCGAGCTCGCGCGCGCCGAGACCCCAGACCGAAACAATGTAAAGTACAACGAACGTGATGCCGCCCAAGAGGCCGGGCAGCGCGCGGCCGAGGGACCCCGGAACGACGGCGATCCGTGCAGCCCCCCAACCACCTGCGCCCGCAATGACCGAGGCGGCCACGATGCGGATCGACGACGAGCCCAACTCCGCGGCGCGCACGGTGCCGAGCCGCCATTTGACTCCCGCGAGGAGGAGCACAGCTTGCACGAAGCTCGAACCGGCGACGGCCATGCTGATGCCGACGTGCCCGAACGGACCGCGAAGCACGAGGGCGAGAACGATGAACGCGACGAGATCGATCGCGCTCACGATGACGGGGGTGCGCGTGTCGCCGAGCGCGTGCAGCGGAGGGATCAGTTGGCGCGCAGCGGCCACGGTGAAGATCGCTCCCCCCTGCCAGGCGAGTGCACGACCCGTCTCTCGCGCAGCGACCGCGTCGAAGTGACCGCGCTGAAAGAGCAGGACGACGAGAGGTTCACCGATCGCGACGAGCGCGGCGCTCGCAGGCACGGCGACGAAGAGCGAAAGACGCATGCCGTGCGCCCACGTTCGCGCGAGCTCTTCGCGATTGCCTTTCGCTGCAAATCCAGCGAGCGATGGCAACGCGGCAGTCGACAACGCCATGACGAAGATCCCTTGAGGGAAATCGCAGAGGCGCGACGCCCAATAAAAATAACTCTGCGCGCCTTCGCCGAGCTCCGAGAGAAACCGGCGCGAGAGCGTGAGATCGACGTAGTAGACGCCGAGGCCGAACGTCATCGGCAAGATGCGGCGCAGCATCTCGCGGACGCCGGGATCGCGAAGATCGAGGATGGGGCGGCCGGCATAGCCGATCTTTCGGAGCGCCGGGATTTGTACTCCTACTTGGAGTACACCTCCGACGAGCACCGAGATGGCAAGCGCGATCGAACCATCGAAACCGCGCGCCTCGAGCGGTCCGCGGAGCGCGAACGCGCCCGCGATGAGCGCCACGTTGAAGAGGCCCGGAGCGAACGCGGGAACTGCGAATTGCTTCTTCGCGTTGAGAGCTGCCATGCCCATGGCGGCCGTCCCCATGAAGAAGATGTACGGGAACATGATCCGCGTGAGCGTCACCGTGCGCTCGAACTTGCCCGGCGTGTCGTGATACCCGACGCCGAAGAGACTGGTGAGCGGTCCCGCGAAGATGACACCGAGGAGCGAAACGACGACGAGCGCGAGAAGCGAGACGCCGCGAGCGCGCGCGAAGAAGGCGCGAGCTTTGTCGTCGCCGCCCTGCGCGAGCGTGAGCGACAAGACGGGCACGACGGCGCTCGACACGGCGCCCTCGGCAAGGAGCTGCCTCAGCGCATTCGGGATCGTCAGCGCAACGGAGAACGCGTCGGTCTGCCCGCGCGTGAACAAGGCCGCGATGACGACGTCGCGACCGAAGCCGAGCACGCGAGACAGGAGCGTGCCCGCACCAACGACGCCGGCGCGACCCACCAAGCGCTCGCGTTCCGTGTCCCCTTCATCCTTTTCTGAGATCAAGTGAGGGCGCCAGGACGGCATTCGTCGCACTGACATAACGCGCGAAGATACTTGTACGAATAGATGCCGCTGCGATGGCCGTCGAACCACGTGAGCCGGAGCGCGTAATTGCCAACGGGCTCGATGGCGTCGAGCTCGCGTTGATTGCCTTCGGGGTATCTGAACTTGATGGTGCCCTCATGCCCTTGGCAACCCGCGCACGGACAATAACCGCGCAGGATCTCGTGCGGATAAACGCTCTCGTGACCGTCGCCCCAATCGATCTCCATCACCTTCGCACCGCGGGGAGACCTAACTGCTTTGCACCGAAGCCGCGGATCCATCCCCGCCCTTATAGCGCGCTACACACACGAGACCGCTTTCAAGTTGACGCGAGGTCGAGGCGGGGCCGAGCAGCGGACCGGAACAGCCTTGTGTGGCTTTGAGGACCGCAGCGCAGGCCCCAACGATGAGATCGTGTCAAATCGAAAGCGGTCCATAGCCGGTGTGCGCGGCCATGGCGTCTTCGACGATCGAGAGCAGCTCGCTTGCCGCTGCAACCGTCATCGCTACGCCTTCTTCGCGTCGCTGAAGGCGCACAGCCGTCACCCGTAACTCGGCCGGCATCGTGCGCTCCGCGCCCCCGCAGCTCACGCACACGATCCCTCCGCCACTCGCGTCGACGAACGCGGAGCGACCCTCTGGACACGGCTTGGCGCAGCGAACGCAGCGTTCGAACTCGAGCCCGTAGCCAACGTCGGAGAGAAGTCTCACGCCGAACACGACGAGCCTCGCGCACTCATCCGCAACGCCCGAATCAAGGCTATCTAGCAGCGCGCGCAGTTCGAGCCATGCGGCGGGTTCCGGGGTTTTCGCAGGGCAGACGTGGCGGACCCATCGAAGTGCGCGCCCGGCCATCTCCATGGACGCGAGGCTCGACACGATTCCTTCGCGCGCCCGGCCGATCCGTGCCTCCTTGAGCACGCAGAGCTCCCGCCCTCGATCTTCGAAACGCACGACGAGTTCGTGCATGGGTTCGAGCGTGCCACCGAAGCGCTTCGTGGACCGACGTGCGCCGCGAACCATCGCGGCAACCTTGCCTTCCACCTCCGTGAAGAAGGTGGCGACGACATCCGCTTCACCATAAGGGACGCTGCGCACCAGCAGCGCAGCGGACTCAATAACTTTCAAAACAATCCAATTGGCAATTAGCCAATCACGTGAGAGGCGATATCCCTGCACGAGAGCTCGGGAGGCAGATCGCGTCCGCGCGGCTTGAGCACGATCGACAAAGCGAGCGTGAAGAGGATGAGCAAAAGAACGAGCGCGATGGCCACGCCAAACCTTCGCCCGTGACCTTCGCGCGCGGCATGAACCGGCGACGCTACGGGCATGGGCGTGACGACGGCGACGCGCCGGCTCGCAGCGTAGCGAGCAAGGATGTCGTCCGGCACGAGGCCAATGGTCTGCGCGTACGACTTCAAGAAACCGCGAACGAAGACCTCGCCCGGAAGATCATCGAAGTGATCTTGCTCGATAGCCTCGAGCGTACAGACGGGGATCCGCGTGACGCGCGAGACCTCCGCGAGGCCCATACGCTTCTTTTCGCGCTGCTGCCGCAGAGCGGTTCCGACGGTGTCAGTGCTCACGTCGTCCTCATCATCGTTGGTTTTGCCAGTTCACGAGAGGCCCCCTTTTGGAGTTTCGGGGGCGCCTCGGACGAAGCGGCCGGTAACGTCGCGAGTTGGCGAATACAGCTCTTGCCAGTGGAGGTTTCCGTCGAAATCTGACGGCAACGTTCGAAGTCTTGCCGGGCCTCGGCCGCGCGTCCGAGCTTGAGACGGGCGCGACCGCGCGCTTCCCATGCATCCTGCAAGCTTTCGCAATTCGGATCCGGAGAGGTGACCGCGCTCGTGAAACTTTGCTCGGCGAGCGCAAAATCACCTTTCTTCTCGAAGGCCATGCCGAGACGATATTGCCCAACGCAGAAGCGCGGCTCGGCGGCAATGGCGTTCTTGAGCGAAGCGATACCGGCGTCGATCTGGCCGTCTTCGACTTGCGCCCAACCAAGATTCCCCCACGCGAAATACGGATTCACGTACGCGAGATCGCGCGTGAGCGGCTCGAGCACCGCGATGGCTTCCGCGTATTTTTTCTCGTTGATGAGAACTTGGCCGAGCATGTTCGACGCATCACGGAAGTGCGGGTTCGCCTTCAGCGCTGCGCGCGCATGCTTTTCGACCACGGACAGATGACAATCAGGAGCTTCGAGTCCACGGTTCGTGGAGCAGAACGACAGATTGATCACCGCGACGAAGTACTGCGCTCTGTCGTTGTCGTCGTTGAGCGAGACGGCCTTGAGCGCGTGGTCGAGCGCGGCGCGCGGTTGCCCCTTGTCAAATAAATCGCGCGCGAGATCGTACTCCGCGTCGCTCTGCCGCTCGGGACTCTGAGGACCCGGCTGCGCCCCTGCCTTGCTCGCACAACCGAGAGCCGCAGCGGCCAGCACGAGCAGACACGCCCTTGCGGAGGGTGCTGCGGCTGGAATGTTTGCGCACGACCGCATGACCTTGACGCGAAGTGTCTAATCCGCTTGGGAACTGTCGTCAATCGTCAACACTCTACAGTCAAGTCAACGAAATCATTGAAGTTTTACACTACCCGGACCGCTTTCAGCGGTCAGCGGTCGCGGAGATCTTCTTTGGACCCGAGCAAGACATAAAGCCGACGAAGCGCATCGAGATCTGGGATCTCGATGCGCTCGCCGATGATGCGAATGTACTGCTGATCGCGCAGACGTTGGACGACACGCCGAACGGCGTCGACGTCGAGTCCGACCCGGCTCGAGAGTTGCGCGGGTGAGACGGAGAGTTCGGCGCGCCCCGCGGGGCTTCGCGCCAGTTTGAGAAGCGCGCTGATCACTTTCGACGGTGCGTCGCGGAGCATGAGGATGTCGACTCGATCCTCGGCTTCGCGCAGACGTCGCACGAGCTGGATGAGGATCTGCTCGGAGACCACGGGAAAACGCGCGGCGATCTGCGCAAGGCCGCTGCGGTCGAGAACCATGGCGACGCCGTCCGAGAGCGCCACGCTCGTCACCATGCGCTGCTCGCCTTCGAGCCACGCATCCTCACCGAACAGATCTCCCGCTTTGAGGATCTCGATGCTGCGCTCGACCGTACGAACGCGCTTCAATAAACGCACTCGACCCGAGTGCAGAAGGTATGCATGCGTTGCGGCGTCGCCCTCGTGAAAAAAAACGTCTCCCTGGGTGAACGTCCGACCGTACTCGTCGAGCAAGAGGCGCGAGGTGCCTTCTGCCGCAACTTCTTCGTCGTCAACGAGGGTATCTCGGCCGTCATGGTCGAATGAGGGATCACCAGTGCCGTCAGGATCCTGCGCCACGCGAAGACGATAACCCTCAATGCTTTGTGGCGGCAATCACGACATGCGGATAAGGCAGCACGTCGGGGACGCGGACCATGCGGACGTGAAAGCCGAGCGACGTGAGCATCTCGCCCCAAACGCGATGATGGCGATAGCTGAGTGGATCATCCCAGCCCACCATCATACGATCGAGGAGCTCGGTGAATTTCAGGCCGAACGCGGGCTCGGTCGTGATGTCTTTGATGACGAGAATACCGCGCGGCATGAGCAGGTCGCGCAGGCGCCGGAGCATGGGGAGCTGTCCCGCGAGTGGAATGTGATGCATCACGTCGAGCACGTAGGCACCGGCGAATGTGCCTTCGAGTTCGACGCTGCGCGCGTCGCCCGCAAGGAACGTGTGACCGTGGAGGCCGACTCGCTCACAGACGCGCCGGGCCATCTCGATACGCCGAGCATCGGGATCGACGCCGACGATGCGCCGCGATGGCTGGGTCTGGCCAAAATACGCCGCGAAGAGCCCGAAGCCGCAGCCAATATCGAGAATGCGACCTTCATCAGGCAACAGCAGATCCATGGCGCTGAGAAGTTTCGGCCGCAGGATCGAGAAGCGAGCGATGGCATATGCACGCTCGAACGGCGGGAGCGCCCGAGCAATGCGAGCGATGGCATTCCGACCGTAAATTTCGGGGGCTGCAATGGGTTTCTTGTCGCCCGGCGTGCGTCCGAGCACGCGAAGCAGGCGCGTGGAGACCGGCTCGCGATCGGACGAGGAAGAACTGCGCACCGGAGAAGACATCGAGCCCGTGGCATTAGCACGACTAGCCCGGACAATTCATGACGCGATTGCGATAGACGGCCGAGACCGCAGCGAGAAGGGCGCACGCCGCACCGCAGGACCGAGGCGTACTGTACGTACGCCGCAGGTCCGAGGAGCGCCGTACGTCCTTCGCAGCAAGAGGATCGGAACGTCTACGCGGAGTCGTCATGAATTGTCCGGGCTAAGATGCTGCGCCATGTCTGCCATCGTTCGTCCGCGCGCCGTGCTCTTTGATCTCGATGGGACGCTCATCGACTCGCGAAGAGACATTGCTGCAGCATGCAACGAAACGCTTCGAGAGTACGGGCGCCCTCCACTCGACGCCGATGCCATCGTGACGATGATCGGCGACGGAGCAAAGACGCTCGTCGCGCGGATCTTCGGTGTCCCTGAAGACGATCCCATGATCCCGGAGTCCGTGAAGGTGTTCCGGAGATTCTACAAGGACAAACCCTGCGTCCACACCGTGCTCTTGCCTGGCGCTCGCGAAGTACTCGCTTGCGATATGCGAAGAGCCCTCGTCACGAACAAGCCGCGCGAGATCACGCTGCTCGTGCTCGAAGCGCTCGGCGTTGCCGGAGCCTTCGAGGCCGTGTGGGCCGCAGACGGGCCGCTCAAACCTGCACCCGACGGCGTACTTGCAGCACTTGCGGCGCTCCACATCCATCCAAGGGAGGCATGGTTCGTGGGCGATGGTCCGCAGGACGTGCGAGCCGCGAAGGCGGCCGGTGTCTTCACCGTGCTCGTGCCCGGCATCGGCCGCCAAGAGGAAGCGCGCGCTGCAGGCCCCGATCTGTGGCTGCCAGATCTCTTCGGGTTGTTGCCGTACCTTAAGTAGACCCCTCCGCGGGTGCTAAACACCATGCGCTCGGTGTTCTAGGCTCGTTCCCATTGCGTTCCGACGACAAGGAGCCTTCTTGATGATCCGCCGCATCTGCGCGTCACATTTCCGAAGCCTCGGTAAAGACGTCACCCTCGATCTTGGCGATCTCACGGTCCTCGTAGGACAGAACGGTGCGGGGAAAAGCAACATGATCGATGCGCTCGTCTTTCTTGCAGACTGCATGCAGATTGGCCTCGAGGGTGCCATCACGAAACGCGGAGGGATTCAAACCATCCGCCACGCTGGTACTCAGGGGCGACCGTTCGACGTCGTTCTGCGCGTGGAGGTTTGCCGCGACGACGTGGAAGCAGACTATGAGATCATTCTCACGGGCGACAGCATCGAGCAATACCGGGTCAAACGAGAGCGCGGAAAAGTCCGCCGCAAAAACACCTCTAACGAGTTCGTTGTCGAGGCTGGAACGTGGCTCCACGGTCCATTAGATCTGCAACCCAGAGTAGACGCCTCGAGTCTCGCGTTGCCATTGCTTGCCGGAGATCGACGATTCAACCCGCTCGCCGAGATCCTGCGGTCCGTGACAAGTTACAGCGTCTTCCCAGACGAACTCCGCCGGCTACACAAATACGATCCTAAACGGCCAATGGATCGTCACGGGACGAACTGGGTCTCGATCCTCAAAGACCAAGAAATGGATTCGTGGAAACCAGATCTCGTCACGGTGCTTAGAAAACTTACCGGCGATATCGTAGACATGAAATTCGAGCACGCCGCTGGCTTCCTGTTCATGCAATTCAGACACGAGCAGGATGCAAAGGCGAAACGCAAACAGTGGTTCGAAGCAGGGCAAGAATCCGACGGAACCCTCCGAGTTGCAGGCATCCTCACGGCGCTCCTCCAACAACCCCGTCCCGCGCTCATTGCTATCGAGGAACCCGAGCTCACGGTGCACCCAGGGGCATTGCGTCTTCTTTGTGACTATATCCGTGAAGGGTCGAGCGCCGGTCAGGTCTTGCTCACAACCCATAGTCCGGATCTTCTCACACTCCTCAACGCGTCCGAGGTTCGCGTTGTCCAGCGTGTTGATAACAAGACGACCGTTGCCCCACTCGAGGAGTCACAACGCGAAGTCGTGACACGCGGTCTGTTCTCGTTGGGCGAGATCATGCGCTCGGAAGGATTGCGTCCCGCGCAACTGTCGCTCCCGCTCGAAGAGGACGCGACATGACTGCATATGTCTTGGTTGAAGGCCACGGAGAGAGAGAGGCCGTCGTTAACCTGCTGTCCCGATTGATTTTGGATCTCAAGCTCCAAATGCCCCATTTCTCCACCCCTTTTCGTGCAACCGGTATCCAACATTCCGAGGTCCTACGAAGACATGCGGAAGCAATACGGGCGAGGAAGGATGCCGAGGCGTTGCTCGTCCTTAGGGACGACGACGATGGATGTCCATCCAAGGACGGGCCACATGATAGCGATGTGCTGCGCAAGCTTGCACTCCCTTTCCCCGCTGCCGTCGTTCTCGCCTACCGCGAGTATGAGAGTCTCTTCTTGCCATGCATCGCCCAAATGGCGGGGAAGCCGTTCGAGGCTCCCGGAGGACTGCAGCGTCTAGGGATCCGCGCAGGCACGACTTACGAGGGAAACTTCGAAATACGCGGCGTCAAGGAATGGCTCTCCAAGCAAATGGGACCAGGCAAAATATACAAGCCTTCTGTCGATCAACTTGCGCTCACGAGACTCGTTTCGTTCTCCATCGTCCGCGACAGTGGGCTCGCCTGGTTCGGCACGCTCGAGCGCGCGCTCGCCTTCCTGGCTAAGAATGTAGGTGTTCATGGCGCTGTCTATCCGTGAGTGTCGACACGAGCGTTAACGTGGCCGCACGACACGCACCACTTACAAAAACGGGCTTGCGCGTGGATCGGGGCGCAGCATGGCGCTGCGGATGCGCAAGACCGAACGGGCCGTGAGCAGCGTGAGCGCGAAGACGATCGCGGCGCCCCACACGATGCCAAGCGATGCACTCATCGGCATGAGTTTGCGCGACAGCAGGGCCAGCGCGAATCCGAAAACGAGGAGCGGCAAGAGCCGGCGCCATGCAAACGAGAGCGCCTCGGGGCGCTCCCACGGACAAGCGATCGCCCGGGCCGCAAAGAGCATGGCTTCGAGCAACCAGCTCTTCGCAACGAAAACGAACGCACCAACGAGTTGCCACCCGAACGAACGCGCGACGGCAACACCAGGGATCTGCCAGCCGCCGAAGAACACCGCAGCACCGAGCGCGCAGGCGAAGAGCACACCAACCCGATCGAGCCCGCTTTCGATTTGACGTGACTTTCCTTCACGCGGGCGAAGCAACCAAAAGATTGCACCGAAATAGACGAGGGCGAGCACGAAGGCCGCGGGTTCACGGAACGCCGTGAGCTCCCACGGGAGAGCACCCTGCACGCGAACGAGCTCGCCGAGGGACAGCGCACCTTCGAGCAAGACGATCCCGGCGAGGGACAGCACGAGAACGATGGACACGCCGAGTACGCCGAGCACCGCGCGCACACGATCGACAATGCCTTTGTCTTCTATCGCGCGTCCGGTTGCCAGAAGGCCGATCGCAACGACGAAGAGCAGCGCGCCGTCGACTTCGTCCGCGATCACGTGCGGCCCGAGCGCAAAGGTGCCGACGAGAATGGATGAGAGAGAGAACGCGATCGCAAAAGGGCCCTTGCCCGTCAGCGCACGCACCATGGTCTCGATGCTCGTGCGCTCGAGGCGACGCGCCATGCGAAGTTCGGCGACGCTGAGAAGCGCCGGCGACGGCACGACGAGAAGTACGAGCGACGCGAGCGCGAGTCCGACGATGAAGAGCGCGGGGCCGTACTCGATCGGGATGCGCTCGGAAGCGTAACCCGCCATAGGCAGGACTTTGGTCTCTTCGCCGACGCCGTCTGCGTGGCGCACCACGAGCGTGACCGCGCGAGAGGATGCGGGCAGCACGTCGGCGGCATTGGCAACGCGAACGCCGTCGACTTCCGCGAGCACGTCGCCCGCTTGAATGCCTGCGCGATCGGCGGGCGAACGAACCCCATCGATCGGCAGCCCGCGCGGAGAAGGAGCGCCCGGGGTGATGCCGAGGAAGTCGAGCACGCGGGCACCTTCCTTGGCGCGAGCGTCCGCCACGTCGCTCGAAATCGACGGCGGACGCACGTCGAGCACGATGCCGCGCGCGATGCCGACGAGCGGCGGCGCCCCCGGGGTGCTGGACGCAAATGCAACTTCTACGTTGCCCCGGAACGTGGTGTGCGAAGCCGCATCGTTGCGTCCGCAAAAGCGTTCCTCGAGATCCTCGGTGAGGATCGCATCGATGCGCTCGTCGTTCGTCACGACGGCTTGCAGATCGATGCTCACGCCGGTCTTGGCTTTTTCACCGGCGCGATGGAGCGTGCCGCGGAAGGTGACGTGCGCGGCGCGGCCTTGTGGGAAGCCTCTGCCGCGGATCTCGAGACGATCGCCGACCTCGATCTCACGCGGCGAGATCTCCATGACTTCGACGAGCGGAGGCGCAAGATCGCGATCGCAGCCCGCGAGCACGAGAAGCGTCAGGAGCGCGAGCGTGAGCGCAACGAAGGCGATACGGACGGGGTGCGGACGAGCAGACGACACGCCCGATCGAATAGAAGAGAAGGCTGAATCACGCGACTTTTCGGCTTCTTTTTGCGATGCTGCGCGCCATGGCGAAGGTCTACGCAGTCATCATGGCAGGTGGTGCGGGCACCCGTTTTTGGCCAGCTTCGCGGCTCCTCCGACCCAAGCAGCTCCTCGCGCTCGCAGGAGGATCGGGCGACCCATTGCTCGCCGCGACCGTGCGAAGGCTCGTGCCACTCATCACGCCCGAGCGCGTCGTCATCGTGACGGGCGAGCACATTGCCGACGCAACGGCCGCGGCCGTGCCCGACGTTCCGCGCGCTCAGATCCTCTGCGAGCCCGCCCCGCGCAACACGGCGCCGTGCATCGCGTGGGCAACCACCACGATCGCAGAGAGGGATCCCGATGCGCTCATCGCCGTCTTGCCGAGCGACCACTTCATCACGAACGAGATCGAATTCCGTCGCGTGCTCGAGCGCGCGCTCGCGACGGCGCAAATAGGTTACATCACGACCGTCGGCATCGTTCCGACGCGACCCGAGACGGGCTACGGCTACATCGAGCTCGGTGCTTCACTTGCAGATGCAGGTCACGAGATCGGAGCAAGAGGCGTCGTGCGCTTCGTGGAGAAGCCGAATCGCGAACGCGCCGAGGAATTCTTGAAAGGCAAGCGTCATCTCTGGAACGCGGGCATGTTCTTCTTCCGCGCGCGCGATATGCGTGCGGCGGTTGCCGAGCACTTGCCCGAGCTCGCGCAAGGCATTGCACGCATCGCCGAGGCATCGGGCAGCGTCCACGCTGCGTCGATGCTCAAGACCGTCTTCCCCACCCTGCCGAGCGTGTCGATCGATCACGGCGTGATGGAAAAAGCCAAGGATCTTGCCGTTGTGCCGGGGGACTTCGGCTGGAGCGACGTTGGCAGTTGGCAATCTGCTTGGGAGCTCGGAGACAAAGACCATCACGGCAACGCACTCGAACAGGACACCATCGCCATCGATGCCAAAGACAACTTGGTGCGATCGCTCGGAAAAACGAAGAAGGTTATCGCCCTGCTCGGCGTGAACGATCTCGTCGTGGTCGATACCGACGACGCAATTCTCGTCATGCCGCGCGATCGCGCTCAGGACGTGCGCATGGTCATCGAGAATCTCAAGGCTACCGGTAAAACGAAGCTTCTATGAGAATCGCATACGAAACTATCGCGACGCCCATCGGATCGTTTTTCCTCGCGTACGAAGGCGACGCGCTCGTGTACGCAGACTTTGAAGACCATGGTGCACGGCGAGACGAGCATCTCGCGCGGCGATACGGATCGTTCGAGCTCGTGTTGCGGCGAAAGGCACATCCGCTGCGCGCGCGCTTCGAACGGTATTTCGCGCGCGATGCTCATGCGCTCGACGAACTCGGTGACGAGTTTGTCCTCTCGCCGGGTGGTAGCGACATGCAGCGCCGCGTATGGACGGCGCTGCGCACGATCCCAACCGGCACAACGACCTCGTACGGCGAGCTCGCCTCGCGGATCGGACGGACAGGCGCCGCGCGCGCCGTCGGACGCATCAATGGCCTGAATCCACTCAGCGTGATTGTCCCATGTCACCGAGTGATCGGCGCAAATGGCAAATTGGTTGGTTATGCGGGCGGCATCGAGCGCAAAGAATGGCTTCTTCGGCACGAAGGCGTCACTGGATAAGCAGCATTTTGATAAATCGAAATCATCACTTATGGGCAATGACGCCGTGGGCGGTTTCGTCGAATACGAGATCTGAGAGCTCGCGCAAAGCCGTATTGACTTGCCATTCGCCAGCAAAGAGCATGACGGGCCTGCCGCGCACGTCGACGGCAACGGTACCGATTCGCTCGCGGACGAGCGCTTGGAGATCGATGCGTGCGCCGTCCTTGCGAGAGATCCAGCGCGCGAAAGAGCAATTGACACCCTCATAACGAATCTCGACGCCGTATTCGTCTTTTAGGCGATACTTGACGACCTCGAGCTGCAGTTGTCCGACTGCGCCAAGGATGACGTCGCCCGTGCGCGCGTCCGGTGGCCGATAGAGCTGGATGGTGCCCTCCTGCGCGAGCTGCTCGATGCCTTTGGCAAGCTGCTTTCGCTTGAGCGGATCCGCCATGACGAGGCGCGCGAAATGTTCCGGCGCAAAACTTGGAATGTCTTCGAAGCGGAAGGTCGCGCCGTCGGTCAAAGTATCGCCGATTTCGAAGACGCCCGGATCGTACACGCCGAGGACGTCGCCCGCGTAAGCCTGCTCCACGAGGGATCGATCCTGCGCGAGAAATTGCGTCGGGTTCGCGAGGCGCAAATCGCGGTTCGTGCGCACGTGATGAATCTTCATTCCGCGATCGAAGCGGCCCGAGCAGATGCGCACGAACGCGATGCGGTCGCGATGCGATTTATCCATATTCGCTTGGATCTTGAAGACGAAGGCGCTGAAGCGCTCGTCGTCTGCGGCGAGCATGCCCTCCGAAGTCTGGCGCGGCGGCGGGGGCGGCATCATTTCGCAAAAGCTCTCGAGGAATGCTTCGAGGCCGAAATTGTTGATGGCGCTTCCGAAAAACATTGGCGAAACGTCGCCCACGGCGAATCGCTCGGCATCGAACGAATCGCCGGCCGCTTCGAGGAGCTCGGCTTCGTCGCGAAGTCGCTTGACGCCCTCGTCGCCGAGCTCGCGAACGAGCATCGGATCGCTCAAGCCGCTCACCTTCACGGGAGGAGCCTCGGCACCCGCGGCTTGGCTCGACTTGGCGAATTGCTCGTCGAACAGGTACACGCGGTGCATCAGGCGATGGTAGACACCGCGAAACGTGCCACCCGTGAAGATGGGCCAGGTAATGGGGTAGACACCAATGCCGAGCACACTCTCCACTTCGCCCACGAGTTCGAACGGATCGCGGCCCGGGCGATCCATCTTGTTCACGAACGTGAAAATAGGAATCTGACGTTGCCGGCAAACGCGAAATAGCTTTTTCGTTTGTGCCTCGACGCCCTTGGCCGCGTCGAGCAGCATGACGGCACCATCCACGGCATGCAGCGTGCGATACGTATCTTCGCTAAAGTCCGCATGGCCCGGCGTATCGAGCAGATTCATTTGCAATCCGCGATACGGAAACTGCATCACGCTCGTCGTAATCGAGATCCCGCGCTCGCGCTCGAGCGCCATCCAGTCGCTCACCGCAGAGGCCCGTCCTCGCTTGGCTTTCACGGCGCCCGCAAGCTGGATGACGCCTCCATAAAGCAAAAGCTTTTCCGTGAGCGTGGTCTTGCCCGCGTCTGGATGCGAAATGATGGCAAACGTTTTTCGGCGCTTCACCTCGCGCGTGAGCAGGGCATCGGTCATCGGTGGGCGCGCCTATTAGCACGACCAGCCAGGACCTCGGGCTACTCCTTGCGGCGCGGCTTAAAGCGAGTTCGCCAGCCTGCTGCGCGAATCGATTCGTCGGTTGGGCGCTGCGGTGCCTGCGCACGTACGATAAGTACGCTTGCGCGGGCGCCTCGCGCTCCGCCCTCGCCTCGATTCGCTCGCGACAGCTGTCGAACTTCGCTCTTAATGATGTGCGGTGCAGCAGGCGTGGGCGGTTCGGCCCGGCATCATCTGCGTAATCAATCCCACCGATCCCCACGCGCCAAAGAGCAAAACGACCAAGCCGGCGGTCTTTCTCACCCACCCGAGCGAGAGGGCCCTTGCAACCCGATCGGCCAAGGCGCTCATGGTGAGCAAGACCGGCAACGTCCCCGCCGCAAAGGCAGCCATGGTCATGGCTCCTGTGGATGGCGACTCCGTGGAGGCTGCAAGCGCAAAAGCTCCGTAGAGCAGGCCGCATGGCATGAACCCCCACGCCCCACCAAGTGCAAAGGCATGCAGGGGGCTGCGCAGCGGCAAAAAACGCAACACCGATGGGCTGAATTTTGCCCAGACGCGAGCACCCGCGGTCTCGAGTGGACGCATCAACGACGGCAGGCCCACGAGCTGAAGGCCTACGGCAAGCATGCCAATGACCGCGAGCGATCGGAGCACGAAACGCACGCCGTCGATGGGAAAAATCCCCGTGGACAGCGTCCCGATCGTGCCAAACACGGCACCAAGAAACGTGTAAGATGCAATACGGCCTGCATTGTACGCAAGCCAGTGCGAGCTCGCGCCCGCCCTCGCCTCGATTCGCTCGCGACGGCTGTCGACCTCGCTCCGGGGGCCACCCGTGGCCGAGCACACCACCGAGACAACACCGCCGCACATGCCGATGCAATGGCTGCTGCCGAAGAGCCCCATGGAGAATGCGGCAACGAGGATGGAGAGCGTCTCGGCCGTCACGCTCATCGATGCGGACCCAAGAAGACAGCGCGCACGTCCCTCTCTTTTCCGTCGGAGGTAATGTGCAACACGAACGGTTTGTCCCCCGAAAAAGCTTTTTCATCGGCGGAGACGAAGAAGGGCACGAATCGACCTGCAAGCGGATCGAGCTCGATCTCTTTGACTGGCATCACGAAGGTGAATCCCTCCATGACAGGCGGATGGATGACGAACGACTGACGACGGCCTTCCTTGTTGACGAGATGGAGCCGGAAGCCATTGTACACATTGCCATCCCGAACCGAGTAAGGCGCCTCCGGAAGGCGGAGGATGTTGGCCTCAAAACTCGTGCGTCCTCGGAATGCGAAGATTGCGGCGGTCACACCCACGACCGAAAGGATGGCGTAGATGAAGAGGCGTGGCCGGAGGATTCTCCGTTTTTCGCCGCGAAGACCGCGCAGCGAGTCGTAACGTACGAGCCCGCGCGGACGACCGAGCTTGTCCATGACGTCATCGCACGCGTCGATGCACGCCGTGCAGGCAATGCAATCGAGTTGCAATCCCTGGCGGATGTCGATGGCCGTGGGGCAAACGACGACGCACCGCAAGCAGTCGACGCAATCCCCTGCGCCTTCCGCCTGCTTCTTGCCTCGGGTGCGGGGCTCGCCACGCTTTTCGTCGTAACCAACCACGAGCGAGTCATCGTCGAGAAGCACCGATTGGAGCCTGCCGTAAGGGCATATGACGACGCAGAGCTGCTCGCGAAAGAAAGCGAAGTTGCCATACAAGAGCACGGTCATGGCGACCAGCCACACGAAGGCTTCCGGATGTGCGCTCGGTCCCGCATGCATCATCGTGAGGGCACGCGGTGCCGACACGAAATAAGCGAGAAAGACGTGCGCGACAAGGAGGGCGACGATGAAGTTCGCGCCTTGAGTGGCAATGGCCCGCCAAACCCGCTCGGATTCCGGACCATGTTCTTTGCGGCGGAGAGCGACGTTGCGTGCACCGTTGATGAAGCGCTCGATGGGGCGAAAGAGCGCCTCGAGAAATACGGTTTGGGGGCATGCCCATCCGCACCACACACGCCCTAAGAGTGCCGTGGCGACGACGAGCAGAAAGCCCATTCCCGTCAGGCAGAAGAACAAAAGCCACGCATCTTGTGCGTTGAACGTGGCGCCGAAGAGGTAAAACCGCCTCTCCGCGACATCAAGGAAGACCGCGGGGTGGCCGCCGATTTGAATCCACGGCAGTACCAACCATATTGCGAGCAGCACGATCCATACGATCTGCCGTGCACGCACGAAACGACCGCTGAGATCGGCCGGATAGGGCGACCTGCGAGTCCCATCGCGACCGAGGGAACCCTCGCCAGGGACCATATCACTGAGAACGGGAAGCTTACGGGGCATGAAAAATCAGTGCTGCTACTGCTGTTACTAGGTGTTGCCTCGAGTTCTCCCCCGGAACTTCCGGAGGAGAACTCATGAGGATTGCTTGTTACGGTTTGTAGGGATCGCCTTGCGGCTCTTTGCCACCTTTGACGTTGGTGTCCCGCAAAGTGAGGACATAAGCGGCAACCGCTTTTGTCTTCTCCGGGCCAAGGGTTGGGCCCCAGGTGAGCATGCCCTTGTCGGGCACGCCCTTGGTGATGGTGTTGAGGATATCCGTGGGCGCGCCACCGTGGATCCAATATTCGTCGGTGAGGTTTGGACCGACACCGCCGGGGGTACTGGCGCCCGTCGCAGCGTGACAGGCAACGCAGTTCTGCATGAAGATCTCTTTGCCCTTAGCAGCGGTCGCGGAATCCTTCGAGGCCGCTATCAGGGTCTCGTTGGTAACCGCTTCACCACCGCCACCGCCACCATGCAATCGGGCTTGCTCCTCCTGCTCGATCTTGAGCGCCTTGTCTGGATTGGGGAGGAAGTCGAAGGAGTGGTAGGCGATCCAATAGACAGCGGAGAACGCAATGGCTCCGTACAAGGTGAAGAGCCACCAATTCGGAAGCTTGTTGTCGTATTCCTCGATGCCGTCGACGGAGTGAATGACTTCGTCTTGCCCAACCTCAGTGTTCTTCGTACTCATGGCACTTCTCCTTCCGCGCGGCACTCATCGTCGAGCGGCATGCGCGAGAGCGAGTCGTAAGCCGTGGCTCGCTTGCGCATGGTGACAACGAGGATGACGGCGAACATGGCAAGGAAGAGAAAGAGCGCGAAGAGCGGTAACGCGAGCATCGGGCTCTTGGCGAGCAACTCGGTTGCAGCGGCTCTCATTGTCCACCTCCGGTTGCAGCGACCGTGTTGCCAGGCTTGGTGGCTTCCGGTTGCTTGCCAAGGCGTTGCAGGTAGGCAATCATCGCCACGAGCTCGGTATTGGGTGCAGTATTCACACCCTGAGTTTTGAGATCCTGGGCAATGGTCTCGCCCTGCGCGCGAGCGTCCTCGGCCGCGGCGTTGATCTCCGCCTGGGTGTACGGTACGCCGATAGTCTTGAGGGCATTCATCTTGATGGGCGTCCTTGTCAGGTCGACCGTTGCGCTTTCGAGATGCGCATAAGGCGGCATGATGGATTTCTCCGTGATGGCCCGCGGATCAATCATATGGCGGTAGTGCCAGAGGTTCGGGTACTTGCCACCCTCGCGTGCGAGATCGGGTCCCGTACGCTTGCTTCCCCACTGGAACGGATGGTCGAAGGCCGACTCGGCCATGGTCGACTCCTTGCCATAGCGGAGTGTCTCGAAGTACATCGTTCGGATCATCTGCGAGTGGCAGGTGTAGCAACCCTCGCGGATGTAGATATCGCGACCCTCGAGTTCGAGCGGGCGATACGGATGCACCTCGTTCTTCACGACAGCCTCGGCCGGCCTGGCGAGAATGAGCGGCACGATCTCGGCGATGCCTCCCGTTGCAACGGCAATCACTGCGAGCACGACGAAGGCGAGTGCGCGTCCTTCGAGCATGCGGTGCCAAGCATGTGGCGCACCGCCTTGGCGCACGGCAGACCGCGCCGCGATGGCCCCTGCCATCGCCACCACGAAGGCGATGATCATGAGCAGCGGGCTTGCAAACCCACTGATCACGAACGACCCGCAGGCAATGGCAGTGACAACGAAAGTGATGATGACGGGCTTGGACAGGAGGACTCCCACCCAAGACTCCTCGGGCTCGCGTTTCACCGGAACGACCACCTCGATGGTTGTCGTGACGGGCTTGCCCGCGCGCATGGTGGCCAGGAGGTTGTAGGCCATCAGGAACATGCCAACGAGGTAGAGGGTGCCGCCAACCAGGCGCGTCCAATACATTGGCTTGAGGGCAATGACGGTCTCGATGAACGTGGGGTACGTGAGCGAGCCGTCCGGGTTGAGCGCGCGCCACATGAGGCCTTGCGTGATACCGCTGGTCCACATGGACACGATGTAGAGGAGGATGCCGATGGTGCTGATCCAAAAGTGGAAGTCAGCGAGGCGTCTCGACCAGAGCTCGCGGCCGTAGAGCTTCGGGATCATCCAGTAGAACATGCCCGCGGCCATGAGGCCGTTCCACCCGAGCGCGCCGCCGTGGACGTGGCCGATGATCCAGTCCGTGTAGTGTCCGAGTCCGGAGACGCTCTTGATGGAGAGCAGCGGGCCCTCGAACGTGGCCATCCCGTAGAACGTGACGCCGGCCGCAAAGAACTTGAGGACCGGATCCACCCGGAGCTGGTTCCATCGTCCGCGCAGCGTGAGCAAGCCGTTGAGCATGCCACCCCACGAGGGTGCCCAGAGCATGAGGCTGAAGAGCATTCCGAGCGACTGCGCCCAGTTCGGCAGCGCCGTATTCAAAAGATGGTGCGGCCCGGCCCAGATATAAACGAAGATGAGTGCCCAGAAGTGGACGATGCTCAGGCGATAACTATAGACCGGCCGTTCGGCCGCCTTCGGCAAGTAGTAATACATGATGCCAAGGATGGGCGTGGTGAGGAAGAAGGCGACGGCGTTGTGGCCGTACCACCACTGCACGAGCGCGTCCTGAGCACCGGCGTAAATCGAATAACTCTTGAGCCCCGCGAAGACTGGAATTGCGAGGGAGTTAAAGATGTGGAGCATCGCCACCGTCACGATGGTGGAGATGTAGAACCAGAGCGCGACGTATAGGTGTTTCTCGTTGCGCTTGGCGAGCGTCCAGAAGAAGTTGATTGCGAAAACCACCCAGATGAGCGCAATGGCAATATCGATGGGCCATTCGAGCTCCGCGTACTCTTTGGCCTGCGTGAACCCCAGAGGCAGGGTGATGGCAGCGGCGACAATGATGGCCTGCCAGCCCCAGAAATGGACCTTCGTAAGCACATCTGAAGCTGTACGCGTTCGAAGCAGTCTTTGTGTCGAGTGGTAGACACCCGCAAAGATCATATTGCCGACGAACGCGAAGATGACCGCGTTCGTGTGCAACGGGCGGAGCCGCCCGAAACTTAGTATGGGGTGCACGTTCGCCGGCCACCATGCGAGCTGCAAAGCTACGATGACGCCAACGAGCATGCCCACGATACCCCAGACTACCGATGCTATGACGAAGCGTCGGGGCCACTCGTCGTCATAGGTAATTTGGACACGTTCGCCCGCGGGCTGGATGTCGGCGTCCGCGGATGTAGATGCGGTCGTCATTTTTTCGTTCCCTCATTCTCGTCGTCGTCGGCGATTGGTAATAGAGCGAGCCGGTCGGCGTGGTCGAAGTCACGCTGCCGGCAGGTGAACACGAAAAGCAGGATAGAGCCAGCGACGAGCAACAGGCTCCCAAAAACCTGCAAAATCAGGACTTCCATGCGTACCTCCGCATCCGCAAAACGGTGACGAGTACCGTGGAAAGCGAGCTTATCGGCATGAGCACGGCGCACACGAGTGGTGTCATGCGTCCGGCCAAGGCGAGCGCCACGGCAATGACATTATAGAATACAGCAATCGTCAGGTTCGTTTTGACAACTCGATGGAGGCGGCGGGCCATGGCGAGCGCGGCCCGAATGGGGCGCAGCCCCGGCGTGACGAAATAGAAATCGCAGCGCGCCGCCATGAAGGGGCGATCGATGGCAGGCGTGCCAGCGCACGAGGCTTCATTGGCGACGAGGCTGTCGTTGATGCCGTCGCCGATGAAAAGCGTCTTCGCAGCGCCGAGAGATTGGAGCCAGCTCGCTTTGCCCTCGGGGCTTCGAGCACCAAAGGCCCGCGCCTCCGGAATCCCGCACTCGGCAGCCATGGCCTGCGTGGCTTCGGGCGAATCGCCAGAGAGAACGAAGGTCTCGTAGCCCTCCCTGCCGAGCGAGGCGACTTCGCCTTTTGCGTCGTCGCGGAGCTCTTCGCAGAGCGCAATCGAGCAAAGCGCAACGCCGTCGCGCGAAAAGAGCAGATCAGCCTTTGCACTCGCGAGCGAGGCGACCCTCGCGGGCGCCGCGGCCCACGCGGGCGCACCAAGCCTATAAAGGTGTTCTACTCCACCTTCGACAACAATCGTCTCGAGACCTTTTCCAGCGACCTCGCGCACGACGCGGGCCGAATCTACGCTGGACAGACCTTCCTTGTAAAGTGCATGTGCAATGGCGCGCGACTTCGGATGCGAACTGCGAAGCGCGAGATCAGCGAGAATCGCTTTGTCACGCGGTGCGAGCGAGTCGAACACGGCAGGCGTTGCGACGGCGAGCGCGCCCGTCGTGAGCGTTCCGGTCTTGTCGAAGACGATGCGCTCGACGGACGCGGCCCGATCGAGAAACCCCGGCGTGCGCACGAAGAGCCCCTGCCGGCGAAGCCCTGCGAGCGCGAGCTCGTAGGCGAGCGGCGTTGCGATGCCGAACGCGCACGGACAGGTGACGATGAGCACAGCGGCAACCACGTCGAGCGTGCGAGCCACGTCGCCCGTGGCAAAAAACCAACCGATGGCAGCCGCACCGGCAAGTGCAAGGACCGAGACGACGTAGATGCGCGTGAGCCGGCGCCACCACGGTGTGGCGCGGGCGACCTCGTCGTCGTGGCGATTCGAGGCCGACAAGAGCGTGACGATGGTGGACGCATCGAACGCGTTCTTCGCGCGCACGGTCACGACGCGCTCATCATGCGAAAACGCGCCGGCAGGAATGGTCTCTGCCGGCGCGAAGGAGCGCGGAACGCTCTCGCCGTTGATCCAGTCGAGGGAGAAGAGGCTTGGCTCCGCGGTGGTGAGCTCGGCATCGACGGGGACGAGATCACGGTGACCAATAAGGAGGGCGTCGCCCTCGTTGATCTCCGTGCAGCGAACGAGTGAAACCCGCCCCTCTTCATCCATGCGCCGCGTGAGCAAGCCCGAGGCGCCGTCGGATGCGAGGAGGTAGGCCCGGTTCTTCGCGAGCGCGCGCTCTTGCAGGTAGCGCCCGACGAGCATGAGCGCGATGAAGATGGTGAGCGTGTCGAAGTACGAGCTCGAGCCGCCGCGCGTGGCGTACGTGTACGTGGAGCTCGCGAACGCGAGGAGGATGCCGAGCGCGATGGGCAAATCGAGGTGCAGCACGCGCGCACGAACCGCTTGCCACGCAGAACGGAAAAACACGGTCCCGCCAATGATTACGGAGACGGCGGACAGACCGAAATCGAGCGCGTGAAAGAGGCGCGCGATCTCTCCCGTGTCCAGCCCGGCGTAAACCGCAACGCCGAAGAGCATGGTGTTCATCGCGATGGCGATGGAGACGCCCATGCGCCAGACGAGGTCCGAGGCGGGCGCACGCGCCGCCTTCAGCGGCGGGCCAAACCGGTAACCGAAGGACTCGATGCCCGAGATGAAAGTTTGGAGAGGAAATTCGGCGCTCGCGGTGATGTCGACGGAGCCAATGCCCGGGTTGACGACGATCCCGCACGCACCGGGCTGCCGGCGGAACAGCTCCGCAAACAGCCACACACATGCCGAGCAATGCACGCCCTGGACGTCGAGCAGCACACGCGAAATCCCGCGGCTCTCGGCCAGCCCGGAAGCAATGGGTTCGAGCCACTTGCGATCCGGCGAGGCAGCCTCCACGACGGGATGCCCCTTGCCTCCTCCTAAATCGTAGTAGCGACCGAGATCCTGCGCGCGAAGCAGCGCATAAACGGCCTCGCAACCCTTGCAGCAAAACTCACTACCATCCGCGGCATTGAACGATGTTCCGCAATGAAGGCAAGTAGCTCCCCCGAGCGCGCCGGTTGGCGCGGATCGTTTTGATGCAAGGGGGAGTGCTGACATACGAGTTTGTCCCGACATCGCAAGGCTCGTTCCACCTTTGAGAGTCCTGTTTTTTTGGTGTGCGTGTGTGTTCTGTGTGCGAAAGCTGCATGTGCCGCGCAGTTCTTGCGGGCCTTCAGTTCTCGTTCGGGCGCCTATCCGCACGCTCATTGCGCCATGAGCACCGCCTCTCGTGCTTTTTGGCTGCATGATAGCGGGTCGCTCGTCTGCTAGCGTGTACGCCGCATGCGGTCCCGGCTCTTAGCTTTCCTATTTGCGATGTGTGGAGGGATGCTCGCAATCATGACACTCACTCCCGCGGCCGGGGCCGACGGAGGGAAGAGTCTCACGCATGATTGGCGCGAGGTGATGGAGAATCACTGGCAGATCGTCTCGACGGGCGAAGATCCGGCCGTCACCGACGAGGCCGAGGGCACCCGCGGCGCTTGCTCGCCCGGTATGGTCGAAGTCAAAGGCCAGATGCGCGTGACTTCCATGGGCGACGAGCTTCAGAAGGCCACGTGCACGAATTGGATCAACAAAGCGTTCCCTGAACGCTGCGCGTCATTTTCAAAGACCCGTTGGGCGGCCGTGCGCGACAAGCTACCGACCAAACCCATGCACTTTTGTATCGACCGGTTCGAATATCCAAACCGCAAGGGCGAATATCCACTCGTCTACGTCAATTGGGTTGAGGCCACGACGATCTGCAAGAACATCGGCAAGCGTCTCTGCACGGAGGAAGAGTGGACTTTCGCGTGCGAGGGGGAAGAGGCGTCGCCCTATCCGTACGGTTTCGATCGCGACAAGGACGCATGCATTACGGACAAACCATGGCGCCCGTTCAACCCCAGCGCATACGGTCAGAAGAAGACGCTCGTCGTTGAACTCGATCGACTTTGGCAAGGCGTTCCGTCCGGTTCGCAGCCAAGGTGCAAGAGCGTGTTCGGCGTTTACGACATGATTGGCAACGTCGACGAGTGGACGAAGTCGTCCGTGCCCGGGCGCCCTTCCATTCTAAAGGGCGGCTACTGGGGCCCCGTCCGCACACGCTGCCGACCATCGACCCGCGCTCACGGCGAGGCACACGTCTTTTATCAGCAGGGACTTCGCTGCTGCCAAGACGCGCCGTGACCGGAATCCACGCCAAATGCTCTCGAGAGCATTTGAATGCTGTTCGCGAGCCTCGGCATTGCCCTCGAGAGCACGAGGAAAGCCTTCGCCCTCCTCCGATTCGCTCTCGAGAGCATTTGGGAGGCGCCCGCTTACCTCTGCGTCGCTCTCGAGAGCATTCCGAAGACCACGAACCAGCTTCGCGTCGCTCTCGAGAGCATTTTGTGGAGATCGATCCGCCTCCGCATCGCTCTCGAGAGCAACTATGCCGGTATGGGCGGCTCCTCCGACGCAGCAACGATGGGCGTCTGGGAAGCTCCATCGGTGGCAGGCGCCTCGGCTGCCTTCTTCGAAGTGCGTGCAGGTCCAAACATGACGACGGCCGACCGAAGCGGAGGGAATTCATTGAGCACGGCGGGTTCCGCGCGGAAGATGAATTGCGCGGCTGCGCGAACGTCGTTGTATAGCCGAGTAAGCTCCGTGAACGCACGAGGCCGAAGCTCGGCATAGGGTCCGGATCGCGTTGCCGAAGCGCGATATTCCGCGCGGATCTTGTTCGCAAGCGACGCCGCGAGTTCGGCATCCGAAGCTCGATAGAGGCGCTTATCCAACGCAAGCTCAGACCTGTGTGACGCATAAAGGACAGCCAGACGCGTGCAGTCATTCGCTAGATCGAGATAGCCAGCTCCGAGGCGAATATCAGCAATCTCCCTCGCCACCATCTCGAGATGCCCGATGTTGTAATCGGCAGTTTTGAGCATCCGCGCGCGCACCTCCGTTGCTTGCTGAACTACCGCAACATCGACCTTCGCATCGGTGCTTACCGCGCGTTCACGAAACGACTCCAGCTCCACGTGCATCATGGCATTTGCCATTGTCTCGAGATCCTCGATGGTATTCTTCATAAAGAGCGACTCGGGCAAGAGCGAAAAGAGTGCTCGTCGGTCCGGAATGTTGGCGCGATCAACCAACACGAGTGCGGCCATCGCGGCGCTCTGGAGGTCGATGTTTGGTTGCATGAGTCTCTCTGGAGAGAGAGACATAAGCGAGGACTTCACTCGCTCGAAGGCTGCTTTGCCCGTCGCCGCGTCCACTTCCTTCTTCATCGTCATGGAGAACTCCTCTTTTCGGCAGGGGTAGGCTTCCACCCCTTACTGCGACACGCCCGATGCGGCCGCGCAGCCCAGGTTACGGGCTCTCCATTCGGATGACTACAAAGATCTGTGTCGCCCCGGTCACGCGATGGGATCACCTTAAAAGAGATACACCGTGGCGGAGTGAGCCTCGATCATCTCAATGGTGCGATAGGCGCCAAGGTCAGAAAGCGCGTCAACGAATTTCGCAACGAGGCTTCCTGGCAATGGTTCGCTCTCCGCACGATGGACGACGGCGTCGTCTTCGTTGGTTGGCGCAATGGCCATGATGAACTTTGGAAGAAGCACCTCGACGTCATAGCCCTGAAGATGATCGAGGTCCTTGTCTGTCACGACACCACGACTCGCGAATCGCGCTTCGAGGTGAGCGACGCGGCCCTCGTCTTCGTCGAACGCGAACGCGAGAGACCAGAGTCTTTTTTCACATGGCAAAAGCGAGATCTCGAGGAAGACGCGCACCACGTCGGTGACCACGAGCGGGTGAAGCTCCATGAGCCGGCCGCGGAGCCGCTCAAAGAGCGTCTTGACGTCGAACTCCGGAGACGCGATCCCGTCCACCGGCGGCGTGGTAGCAGGCCTAAGCCCCAGCGGCGAGGGTCGCCATGCGAGCCCACTTGCAACCGCGGCAGTTTCCCGCTCTACTTCTGCAACCAGGAGGTTGCGCGTGACAAAGTCACTTATCATGCGAAGTAATACGGCGGCACTTTGGAAGACTGCGGCACCGCTCTTCGCGGCGCTCGGAAACAAGACTCGCCTTCGCCTCGTCCTTCGCCTTTGCGAAGAAGGTCCGCTCTCCATCGCGGCACTTACGAACGACAGCGGCATGTCGCGGCAAGCAGTGACGAAGCATCTTCGTTTGCTCGAAGATGCGGGCTTTGTTCGAGCCACGCATCAAGGCATGGAAAACGTTTGGGGGCTTGAGCCGCGGGGTTTCGAACGACTGCGCCAAACGCTCGCTCTCCTCTCGCGGGAATGGGGCGAGACGACGGATCGTCTCAAGGCAACTGCCAAGAACTGACACCTTCTAACCGGGCATGGGCATGTGTCGGGAATCGATCTCGCCACAGGCCTTTGTCGTGTTCGCCGACGATTGCGCCGCTGCGCGCCTCCGGTCGCGCGCCGGTGCCGAGTGTGCGTGTCATTGGGTGTTTCGTTCGTAGGTCGATGCGAATACGGGACTTGACGGCGCACGCGCGTGCGGCCGTGCGAGTGGTGGTGCCCTATCCGCGCACTGGCAGAGCCATTGCACTTCACGGTGGGTGCGGCCATTTCATGGTCGCAGAAGGGCAATCCGTCACTGCCATGCTCCGTTTCAGAACACGTCGAATTCCGCCGGGTGCGGTTTTGGTGCGCGGCCCATCGTTGCCGAAGAAGGAATCAAAACCATGAATTCGTCGGTTCTCCATCGAACACTCCTCGCGAGAGGGTCCCTCGCGACCATTCTGGTCGTCAGCGGAGTGGTCGCATGCTCGTCGTCACCGCCCGCATCGAAGGAACAGACGGCAACGACGTCCAATGCGCTCACCATCAAGGGGTTGTTCCCAACCGGCGTGGATGATCTGGGGGTACAGCTTACCCCCGGAGCCGTCGATCCCCACTACACCTTGTCAAGTGCGGATCCATCGTGTCCGGGTCCAGACGCACTTGCCACGAATCCGGACCCTGCCTGGATTGGGAATGTGTCGCCCGCAACGTGGATCAGTTGCATGCTCAATGACCACGGCGCGATGTTCACGGACTATACGTACACGACTACATTCACACTGCCCGCCAGCGTGCCACCGTCCACCGTGACGATCAGCGGCTTATGGGCATGCGACGATTACTGTTCCATCGTCGTGAACGGTCAGGCGACAGGGGTCGTGAGCCCGAATCGGAACTACTCAGCTCCTACAGCCCCGTCCAGTTTCGTGATTCCGGCGGGTACGAATTTCTTCCGTGCTGGGATCAACACCATCCAGTTTGTTGTCACCAACGTGGAGGAAGTCCAAGGACTCCAAATTGTGTCGATCAGTGGAAGTGCGGGCTGCTCGCTCGATACCGATTGCGGCACGGGTACCTTCTGCAACACCCAAACAGCGGCGTGCGTAGCACAGCTTGCCAACGGGGTGGCGATCCCCACCATCCCAGGACATATCCCTGAACTGGACGGAACGTGCACAACGGCTGTGGGGGCAGTCGTTTGCCAGAGTGGCGTATGCGATACCGCCGACAACGTGTGCGGTTTCGATATCGGCCACGCATGTACCGCGAACACGGAATGCCGTTCCAACGAATGTGATCCGACCACGAATCTGTGCGTCCCAGCTTGCGCGGTGGACAGCGATTGCGCCGCCGGCAACTTCTGCAATACCGAATTGTTCGTGTGC